>Ga0065711_1007553_pt1 | contig 14648 bp, 15 predicted proteins | sample Hoacrofraction12_FD_59098 | JGI IMG/M metagenome (GOLD analysis project Ga0065711, IMG submission 59098) | Hoatzin crop microbial communities from Cojedes, Venezuela - Epithelial fraction 12 v2 (version 2) | ecosystem: Host-associated > Birds > Digestive system > Esophagus > Crop | place... | reverse complement strand
CCCCCAGTAGCTGCCATAACTGTTTCCCAAGCTTTGGACCCAACAAACTGTCTAAGCACAGGGGTAGCTTTTCACGTGAAGCAGCACACACAGTGCCGAGCCGGTAGTTACGCTGAGACATGGTAATCGTGTGTTGCTTCTTCAGCTCAGCACCGCTGGCAGGAGGCCACTGCCTTTGGGTTGGACGCCTGCTCCGGTAACAATAAGCACAGTTTATTGCAGTCTGCCAGCTACGGTCCCAATCCAACTCTCTACATGTTCTTCTCACACAAGCACAAGTGTTTATCCCGCTTAGTTGCTATTCTTCTACAGTTGGCAGCTTCCTTCAAGAGGCCCACATGTTCTCCTAGATTTCCAGGAAGGAAAGGAAGTTTCTTCTCTCACTACTCATCGGTGCATACACCAGGGCATACCCAGCTCTCTGCCTAACCACATTTCATCTCAGACGGTGCCAGGCTAGCACTTTTCACCAGCAGTAGCGCTAATTTGATGAGGAATGTGCTCATCTGGGGATGAGCCGCTGCTTAGTGGTTCCTGGTAACCCTAATACATTTGGAGGCTGTTGACCCATTTAAATAACATTGGAAAAGGAGAGGAAATCTTCAGACCTGTCTGGAACCCTAAAAGTTTTGGGAAAAACAAGGTGCTAGAGAGAGACAGTGCAGATCACAGCATTCTTGGTCTCTCCAGTGGGAGGCATTTTACAACAGGCTTCCCATGCGGAAAAGGGGATTAAGGGACACAAGGCACAAACAACGTGGCAAAGCAGGCTTCATTAGCTCTGCGTCTCACAGAGCAACTTGTATTTGGCTCAGGGCAATTATCCGGCCAATAATGACATCTTCAGTTCAGCATAAAGTCTTCGATGAAGACAGGGGAGATTTAGTTCAGTTACAGCTCAGTTACAGAGGCTGTTCAGTCACATGTCGTCTTACACGTATGATCGCGATTACAACAGTTTAGTGTATGGTGATATTTTTATTTTGTTGTTATATAGAAGCATCCAAAAGATAGCTCAGGCAAGGAAATCAGCTGTGAAAGTGAGGAAGGTAATTGCCTTCCAAAGCGGCTGAAAGAGAAAAGTATCATCGTTTAAACAGCTCATATTGACGAGATGAGTTCAAATTGTATTTTCTCTTTTTTTCTTTTTCCCTGTCAAGAATATTACATAATATGCCATAAAGTAAGTGCTAATTCTCACAGCTTTCCTGTGTTTAGGTCTCAACACTGTTTTATTTACTTGCTTTTAAATTTGATGGAAATAATTAAGGAGCCCTTGAAAGTCCTCTATTGCTTTTGGCTGGTTTCATCCTTAGGCTTGTGTTGATAGAAAGCAAACCTGATACTTGTTAAAAGCTAACAAAGGCAGTAGCTATTTCCAAAAATATGATTAAAAAACTAGGGAACGTTCCAAGTTTCTTTTGTGGTGGTTGTTAGAGATCACTAGAAGTTTCTAAGAGTGCTACCACATGAATTTCCAGGCTGTTCTGCTGCATGGTCCTCAGCTTGCTACAGGGCACGCACTACTCCTCTCCCAATGTGGAACAGAGGAAAGCCAGGTGCAATCAAGAGCAACATCCATGCATGAGCTTTGGCAGAGACATTGTTCACACTGAATTTGTGTGTTGAATCTGTATGGAGCCTGTCCAAATGCCCCGAAGCAAGAAATGTCATTTATATTCATATCCCAGAAGGGAGGATAAAATTCTTCCAAAAGAATTACAGGCAGCTGAGCATGGAAGAACACCAGGCTTTCAGACAAAATCTGCGTTGCTGTGCATAGGCACAAGACAGGTATTGTTCCTCTTTGGAAAGCCACTTATTTCTACATGGGTACTGTTTGTCATCAATACCCTTAGGTTTCAGGATGCTGCACACCCATAGTACAATCACAGAATCACAGAACGTTAGGCATTGGAAGGGACCTCTGTGGGTCATCTAGTCCAACCCCCCTGCCGAATAAACAATTACAATGAGATGCTGCAGGACACAGGAGGAGGAAGAACAATTGGTACGCTATTGGCTTTTCTCACTGCGTCCCTTAGCAATGGCCTTTGTCCTTATGGTCAGCTCTGGACCGTCAGGGTTTTTTTTCTTGCTGGTGCATCAACCAGTTCTTCCCAACTGCCTGCAGCTGTGGCACAGTGTCCCTGAGAGACCTGATGCAGGTCAGGCCTCAGCGAGCTTGCTGCTCTCTCAAGTTTCCTCTGGTCTCAGTAGAGATCTCCTTACATGTTCTTCAAAGATTAACACACCAGATCTATTCTTTTGGCCTAAATCATTTATGATTTGCATTATGTATGTCTTTCCCTCCTCTGAGTTATGCTGTTTGCCTGCAGAACCCTGAATAACTGAGAGTAAGCGCCATCCTGCTGATAGGGTCAAGGGTATTTCATTTAAAACCTGGAAAAATACACACCTCACCACTGTAAATGGTCCAGGATCACCTTAATTTATACCATGAAAGGGCAGAGGCTGAGACAGACAGAAGCAAATCTCCTGCTGCACAGTCCAGTGAAGGCTTTGCATGCCGGTAACGAGATTGTCCAAATAAGGCTCTACTCAGCTGAGAGTTGAAGTCTTGAGCTTTTGCTGTCTCACAGAGGAAATCAGAGAGAAGGCCACCAAGATCAGTCCTACCTTGCCTGGCACCTTTGGAGGTTCACAGAAGGCTGCCGACCATTTATATTATTCCCTGGCATTCAGGCTGGTGTTTCGACTCAGCGGGACAGGCCTACATGTGTGTGCAAGATTAGGACAAATATAGACTTGATTTGCTTAAGTGATTTTACCATCTTCTGTTAAATTTACTTTTCAGATCCTGCAACACTGTCTCTGCTGTTCCTGCCACTTCTAATTCCCCTTTTGCTGCTTTGGAGGAGCAACCATGGTAATTTGTATGCCAGAAGCAAGCCACATTAGTGCGGGTATCTCTGGAGGGCACAGGTTACTCTCAGAGACGAGAAACTGTAATTGATGGGATTTAGGAGACTTGCTCATTACTGTCATTTAACGCAAACACACAGCAAACCCTATCTGGCAATCCACAAAACCAAACCCCAGAAAACAAAGAAGCAATAACACGAAAATGCAATTGTTTGATTCTGCAATCAAGAGCTTGCCATAGACTATATATGCAAAGCAAGTTGAAAGACTTGGCTTTCTTTAGTTACTTGGCCATTTCCTGCATTGCCACGTGCCGATGACATGAAAGAGTGGTTTTGTTCTTTGCTGGGATGTCTCAGTAATACCATCCTTCCCCTCATCCTTCCTTCCAGAGCCAAGCTGGGGAAGGAAAGGCACCTTCTCTTCTTCCAGACATGCTGCTTCTCTCTAGCGTGACTGCATCAGTAAGTGGCAATACGCGGCAGAGAGAAAAGGGAGTGAGAGAGGCAATGGAAGAGATGTGGGTAGCGGGAGCAGTAGGGGAAATGGAGACACCAGTGGAGAAGGCAGGGGGGAGCAGGAAGTAGACCCTAGTTCAGCAGTCATCCTTCCTGAAATTAAATTTGGGGATTCCTGGAAAAAAAAAAAAGAAATAAAAAAAAAAAAAAGATGAGAGCAATTTAGTCTGGATGTTGAAGAAGCAATGACTGTCATGTCTCAGTCTCAGTCTGGCAGAATCGGCCATAACTGCCTCTCTACACACAGTGGGAAACACACGGCTTCGTGTCACCCTGGCTACAGGGACTGAACAAAGGGGAAATATGAGGATGGAGGGTAATTCTGTGGCTGAGGCTAGCACAGAGACGGTTCTCTTATCAGCCTGGTATTGGCCTCCCAAATTTCCCAGACCATTGCTGATTTCAAAGCAGCTGGACACACCTTTAAATACAGCATTCTATCGCCGAAAGCAAGGACATACCTAAGTGCTTCTTTGCATACAGTTGGCTTTTCAAAAATATTTTCTCACCACTTCTGAGACTTAGTTACTAAGCACACTGAGAGAGGAAAAAAATGCACCTGTGAAACCTTGCATGTGACAGGAAAGAAGCAGGTACTGGTTTTCCTGCATTATGTAGTTCCTCCGATTCCCTCCTCCTTCCCTTCCCCCAGGAAAAAGTGGAAAAGAATAATTAAACCGGGGCCAGACAGTCATATAAGTACTGTCTGAATTCAGTATCAATCCAAGGTACAGTCTGCTCTATGTGTACACAAAATGTCCAACGACATTGTCCAATAAATGACCAACTGGGCAGAACTGGTCCCCAGAGTTTTTAGTACTAATGAAAAGATTTCCATTAATCTCAGCTTGAAGTTGCAGAGAGATGGAGCCAGCTGGGCTCCCACGCTGCAGTACCTTGGTTCTGCTACACGCCAGCTCAACAAGTGTCATCTGCCAACTATAAAATTGGTTTGTTATTGGTCTTTATGTGTAGGGATCTGTATTCCTGCAGGCTTAAGAGCAGATTCGGGGCCATGCTGGCCCATTGTCTCAACAGAGGATGCACAGCACAAGGCGGTGGGGAAAAATAATGACTAAAGGGCATTCCTGTGTTCCCCAAACCCTGCCAGTTCTCTTGGCATTGAACATCAAAATGATACCACTCCAGAGGCCATAAATTGTGGGGGCTGGTAGACTGGTTGTTGCTTATCTTTGTGAAGTCAAGCCACTGGCTTCTGTCATTAGTCCAGGATTTGTACTCTGTGGGAACTGCTAGATACCATGGTCCCAATTAATCATTTTTTCTACAGGCTGGTAAATTAGACCCCAAGGGGAGCAGACTATCAAAATTTTCAAGGTTTGCCTTTTAGCTGATCTTTCCCATAAATGCAGCCTCTCTGATGAGTCTTTCATTCCCTGCTCCCTACTCTTCCAGCCTCCCCTGACTGGGCCTTTGCCCCTCTGGCTTATTATTCTGCTCACTGATGCAGAATACCAGTCAGAAGGAGGGGTGTTTGCCTGGGGAAAAGAGCCAAAGAAGACATTTCCATCTTTTTCACAGGTCCTGATGAGTGGAAGGGAGAGTTCACAGCGGCTCCTTTTTTCTGCCTCTCAGTAAAACAGGCATTCAGAAATAAATGTCATCATCTGGATCCCTTGCCTATGTAAATCTTCCTCCTAATACTTCAAAACCCTGTCTTACAGACAGCAGAGTCAACAACAGCCTATCATTGCACCAATTGAGCAAGAACTGTCCCTGGTCAATTTTTACTATTCTGCGTTTTTCTGTGTTTTCTGCATAGATAAATAAGAGCAGAAGTTTCTTGAGATCAAGAAGAAACAGGGCACCAGCATATAACAGAAATGCTGTTTTATTCAAACTGCTTTCTGTGGGAAAAATAAACTGGCTACCAGAGCTACATCTCAGCAATCAGAATGTCATGGGATTCAGAAATGCTTGTCTGGGGAAAATATGCATCCCAAGTGGTGCAGCTGAATAGGAGATATCCAGATGTCATTCTTTTTCCATTCCGGGGAAGGGGAAAAGGTTTCCTACAAAAACATNTTTTTTCCCCGTTTCAGGAAAAGCTGCATTAATAAATAAGCATCACAATATTAATCTCTGCCCTGGCTCCATCTGTTAAGCCACTACAAGAGTCCAGAGAGAGTCTTCACGCAAATAACACTAAATATAAATTTCAGGCTGCTCTTTGTTTCTTTCTTAGAACCACGAAATCAGGAAGAACAGCTAATTCCATGCTGCTGGGGTGAAAGACGTACCCTGAACAGTTATATTGTCCTAGGTTCCTACATTGGTAGCTGCTAGTGTACAAACAGACCTTACTGAGTATTGGTCAGATTTTTTCACTGACCAGATCATGTCTTTCCATTAATGGACAAACCACCAAGGAAACGCCAGGCAGTTTCTGCTTGTCCCAGGCGGGCAAAGAGGTTATCTTGAAGCACCCTCTCCCAATGGAATGTGGTTAACAACTTGCAGGACAGATAGCACGGACAAGACTCAAGGCTGATAAAGCCTCTCTAGGGAAATTTCACTCCAAACACTCTCCCAGCTGTGTTTACTGCATCAGGGCAGCGCTACAGAAAGGTTTTGCATAGTTAGGTGTAGACGTTGCAGTCTGAGGACAGGAGGGCAATGGGAGACAATAAACAGACACCAGCACACTGGTCTTCTTCAGAGGTGAAAAGGCCAGCTGCAACTGGAGGATAAACTTGGGTGAACTTGGCCTTGGAGAGCAAACTATGCCTTGGCAAGGCTGCAGGCTGCTATTTCAAGAGCAGGAAGGGACAGTTTTTGGAATAAAGTTCACCCCTTAAATGAGTTGTGGGTAACATTTTAATCGATTACATCAAGTAACCCACAAGGACAAGCTGACAGCAGGAGCACATTCCACTGGAATCAGTCCCAGAGACTCCTTCTTGACATCCTGGCCCTTCATTATATTAACAATACCTGCGTTCCTTAAATCCTTAATTTCCATAATTTTTATACTCTTTTTTGTTAATAGAAATATTTGCTAGTTCCCATTAGTTTCAGGTAACTTTACAAATGTCCCTTTTCCTCCCGAGTTTTCTAACTTTTCTGCATCCTCACCTCTGTGGTCCGCTTTCTCTCTATGCATCAGACTCCTGAAACTTTCTAACACTTATTCGTGTTTCTTCATCACTGTCCAACAAGCTCGCATAATAGTTCTCAGTATTTCCAAATCCTTTTCAGGGATTCAAGATCTGGGCTTTCCATACGTTCTGTCAAGTTTCTTTCAAAGCCTTCAGCTTTGTGTGTAAGAATGACCAACAGTAATATAATGCCATTTTATTAGAAAAAGCTCACTAAATTCCTGAGCACAGTAGCTACTCTGGTCACGTAGTAGCTCTAACCAAGCAGACTTTCCTAGCAAATCTACACCTCTATGGAGACGTGGACACCTTAGGTTATCAAGTCCTTTAGCTATCTGCTCATTAACTTGTCACATCTGACCAGAGAGGAAGGAGGACTCCATTCTGCTGACCCACAGCTTCCAGAGCAGCAATAGCAAAAGGTCAACAGCTGAATGTTGTGGGACCTGTGGCCAAGGGCTCAGCATCTCCTGCTTGCATCACTTGCTTGATTGCTGAACAAAACCCCCATCAGTCGTGTCAGCAGGCTTGTGCCAAACACTGGACATGCTCTACACCACAGGAGGTTACCCCCTTCTTGCCTCGGCTGCAATGCGCAGCCCATGGACTCTTCACCCAAGGGAAACCACTTGCTGGCGATGCAACCTCCACCACTTTAAAGCAGCATCTTCAGGCACCCCCTCTCCCACCCATGTCTCTGGAGGACATAGACTTGTACAACACAGCCTGGAAAACACCTCCACGGTGTCTGCAAACATGCAGCCTATCCAGCACTGCCACAGGCATGTTGACGAGTCCTGACCCCTAGAGCCCACCCTCCTCCTGAGCAGAGCAGACCCGCAAAGACTCCCTTTCCCTCCATCAGTTCACATTTATTGTTTTGCCTTGTTCCAGCATCTTGTGGTTTATGAACCCAAATACTTTCCTCCCTTCCCATGCTGGGCTTCTCTTCATCCTGCGTGTAACCTTGGTACCAGGTAAGGTGCTGTATAATATGCAGGAACATGTTTTTCATGTTTCGGGCTGGTACACAATGCTCTAACTGCTATTTTTATGCTTCTTAACCGAGTGTCTTGCCACTCGCATTCTGAATAGCTTTTAAATCTTCTTCTGTCTTCTCCTACTGAGAACCATTAGTGTCCATCAATAACCTCTGCTCCTGCGCGCTTGCTCGCTGCTTCTCCTTCCACCAGTCCCTCCTGCCCACAGAGGCCCCAGGCTGACATCCTCCCCCGCATCCCAAAACTCTCTTTCCCTTCGTGTAGTAATATTTTCCTTTTGGGATGCAAATTCGCCCCCTGCCCCCAATACCATCTCATCTACTGATTACTTAAAACTCATGCATCACTTCTCCCACCATTCCCATACAAAAGCATGCACAGTTTTTGTGACAAAGCTGTCATGGCAACTTGAAGTTTGTCAGGCTTTCACATTATACGTAGTCTGCAAAACTGCACATTATTAAACGTGTTCTGATGCTCCCAGGTACTTACAAATTATTCCATTGCCAGATCCCACTGCTATATTCAGTCAACATTTGTCATCCTGAGGAAAATTTCCAGAATTAGTTGCCATCGCTCCAGGGCAGGAGGGAAGGTACTATTCTGTCAAGCCTGCAGCAGAATTAGAGATCAAAGTCTCAAATACTTTTCTGTCTCAGCTGGTGGATGGACTTAAGAGCTGCAGTAGGATGGGCTGCTAGGAAACACGACTACTTCTGCACGCATCTACTGAGCCTTAAAGTCATAATACGGTAGCTGTTGCCATCCCTTTTTGAGCACATTCCGTGCTAACTCTCACATTTTAGTTAACGAGCATCAAATAAACGCATGCTGATGGATCTAGACAGAAGTTAGATAACCCATTACATGATGCTGAAACTCGAGTAGGTACCAACAACCCTGCGCTCCCCTGCTTGGAGCCCACAGAAGCACTGCGTGAGCCTGGCAGAGCCAGACATTTCATACGCATCTGCGCTGCTGTAAAGACATTTCATTCACTAATTTCATTTCCCCATTTCCTTTGACTTCCGAACACCTATTCCGAGTCTGGCTCAGCCTGCGGCTGGTGGCAGATGGATTCTCCTTGGTTTTTATTAGGCAGTGAGGCTTAGGTGTGGGGAGACCATTTTACTTCCTTTCTGATCTTAACTTTGAGTGTAATTACATGAAAGTATTTTTCCATCTGTTACCTGATTTTCTTCTTCGTAGGCTTCAGACATTACTGGAACTATTTCATCTGACAAAAAACTCTTGCTCTGAGAAAGAATACAGAGGCCGTTAAGGCTTTTCCCTGTGAAAATCTGAAAGGTTTGATCCGGTAATATGCATAGACCAATTTGTAAATTCCCAATTTTTTAGCTCCCAAGAAACTTTTTTCACTGTACAAAACCTATATGGATAAATGAATAATTAATGAATCACTTGTCAATTAAAATAACAAATTGCTTACTAAATAATTTAATTTAAAAATATTAATTTACTAAAGTAATACATCAGCTTGCTTTTCCCCCTTCATATGCAGAGCGACTTCTGGTTTTGTTCCTTTCTTTGATAACAAATTACATTTGCTCTGCATTCTCTGAACAGCTTTAACCATTATATTTTATATTTGATCCCACTGGGAAATCCTGGGATAAAATGCTCACAAGAAGGTTTAAAAAGTACATTTCCCTGGTTCTGGAGCGAGATGAGGCAGAACCACATACATCGCCTTCCTCCAGACATTCATTCTCCACCAAGATCAGCAGCATCCCGATGCCCTTCTTTGGCATTACGGATGGGGACACTATGACAGTTTTCCCCATTATTTCACAGGAGCTGCCACTATTCCACAGTCTCTGCAGGATGGCCACTGTGATGTGCTACAAATTCATTCTTGTGTGACTGGATTCGGAGTGCAAGAGTGGCTACTGGTAAATTATTTTCAAGTCAGGATTATCTAACTTGAAACCTAACCCTCTAATAAAGTTAGAAATTCTGTTTGTTCTCTTCACTCTGTTGCAACACTCCAGGACACACGCCATGGCCTCGTCCCAGTGACAGTGCCCATTCCTCCTCTCTACAGTCCCTTTTTTTCCTCTCTGATTCTACCAAGTGAGCAGGAGAATAATGATGGGAGTTCCAGCTCGCTACCTAAGGAGATATCACTTGACAAACATCCATTTCCCAGGTGAATGCCTTTACCTTCTCGCACTTCTATATTGTAGCAGCCTCTATGAACTTTCCGTCCTCCACCTACTCTCCAGTAGCCACCAAATTACCCACCTGCTTCTATGAAACGTCACAGCATTTCTCAGGTTTTTCTGCCAGGGCATCAGAAGCTGTGGGATGCATCAGCTTTCACTTCTGTGATCTTCTGCTCCCCTTCCTGATTTTCACCTTCATTACTGTCTTTATCTGCCTGCTGAACTTTTCACATCCTCTTTCGAGGCCTCATTTAGCTCTGCTGTAGCAGTAGTTGGCAGCTGTCAAACAGACACAGCTGTGCTCTATTCTTGTCATTATACTGGTGTTGAAAAAAAAAAAACCAAACCCAAAAACCACACCCACACCCCCAAAAGATTTAGGGATTTCCAGCACCTATTTCAAACACATTCTGATTCATTTGTATAACAACCTTTTTTGAGGTTTTCAGGGACTCAGTGCCAGATGCTGCCGTATACTTACCTGTGCATCTTCCCAGAACACCTAGTACCCCATATCTCTTTCCCGCTGCTCCCAATAACTGTAATTCACATTTTCAAGATTGGTATGAGCCCAGTCTGCAAACTGGCTGCAAATAGCACTGTATCTGTCCCTCTAGGATCATCTGCTTATTGATGTCCTTGAATCTTGATCTTTATAAACTCTCTCAAAATCCCTTCCTATACTTACAGCACTAACTTCTAACTTTCCTTTGAACTTTTGCAATGTCACTGTAGGTCCCTTTAGTTTTGGTCAGCTATGATTACTCTGCATTGCACAGGCTTTTCTAGAGAAAGATATTAGGAGGATTTTCCAGTGTAAGTAGCATTCTTAGCCAGTGGTCCAGTTTAGCTTTTTCCCCTTCTTTCATGATACACCATTTCCTCTCACTTGCTACAATTGCATTCAGATTTATTGATCCTTGTACACAGTCTCTCTTTATTGCATTCCCCAGTGACCTATGAAGTCTCCCCCAACACAGAAGGTTTTCCAGCTGTTTGCAAATGTTGTAAAGAGCCACTAACAAAAAAGAATGAAAAAATCCAGTATTGTTTGGAAAAGAGACACCTGTCTCAAGAGGCAAATAGAGACTTTTTCCAGGAAGAAAACCATAGGCAATACAGTACGGGCAACAGAAAAGCAGAATAATTCATCTATAGTTTACTGGAAGTCAATCCTGCAACTAACCCTCTGAGTAAAATATCTGCTGAATTCAACCTGATGTCAGGGAAGGTGCCTTCTGAACGTCTTCTGGATGGATGGATGGATGGGTGGGTGGATGGATGGATAAAATGGCAAAAGCAGAAAGAAACATGGAAGATGTTATCAATACATATACCGGAACACCAGTTATCAATAGGATGGTAGAAGAGAATAAAGTGCTAGTGAGAAGAAGTGTATCCTCTCCCCTAAAAACTCATCTTCCTCTGAACTCTACTACTTTAGTCTTCCTTTTATGCCTGGTTTATTACCCCTCAGGCTTTGCTACTCCCATTCTGCTCCCTGGATGATCCCATCTCTGCTGCAACACTCATCTTCTGTCCTGCTATTCTGCAAGCCCATCTAGCCTCTGAGATGTAAGCCCTTTCCTCCTTTCCCTGTATTACTTTAATTCGCTAAAATTCCCTGTCTTTTATCAGCACTTCCAAGTCCATTACATTTCCCATTCTTTCCACAAGTCTCTCTCTTTTCCTTTCTATAAAAAGGTCTTCTCCTGATGACCACAAATATGCTTGTTCCCAACAACTTCTCTTCACCAAGACAAGTACTCTTTCCCATTTTTACCCGATTGCTACTTTTATGCAAACAACTCCAGCTTCAGTTCTTCCTTCTTAGAATTAGTTGCTGTCTTCTTCCACTTCCTGAATACTTCACTCTCCTACCCAACCATCTCGCTCATAACTCCCTCTGCTTTTCCCAACCCAGACCCTGATTCTCCTTTCTACATGTCCCTTTCTCCTCTCTTCTCTGAGACCTCCTCCAAGGACTTCTCTCACCACGTTTTCTCCCAGCCATTTTTCTCACTGCCAAAACCCTAATTCCACCTGAAAAATCTCATCTTGCTTTAGCTCACTGAGCCCTTCCTCACTCGTGATCAGCTCTCTTCAGGCCTTTTGCTGGTGCAAGGCCAGCCAGGATATTTAGTAGCTCATACCGAGAAGCAGCCGCTCGATCAGTCTCAAAAGGATGTTGACAAAGGCTTCTCCAAGGACAAGTGGGTCCCTGTTTCCCTGACACTATTTTATCCCTGCCTACTCTAAGACAGCTCATTTAACAAACAAGCAACCATACCAAGGGATATTCTCCACTGACACCAATTGCGAGCAGTAAGGCACAGCCAACAGACAAAGAAGGTATTATGATGGTAGTATCAGCTCAATACAGCACTTTGCAGCCCTTTTCTTTTGGTTTAGAAACCCCATATGTTCTAATAGTAATGAGCGTTTCATGTCTTTTTTTTGTCTTGATTCATCTCTAAGCGCCTCCTGCCAAACTGTAAACTTAGTGTCCTTCAACAAGCCACGCTAAGTGGGTTACTAAAAGCCAATTCTGCTTAAATATATGTATTGCTACTGCAGTTACAAAGGATCTTGCACAAATTGAGTCAACAGACTCTGAATTTTATGGTAGGACAATGACAAAAAGCAAAAAGACACCAGCAAGAGGAGGCAGTATGCCAATATAAGCTATGAAAGATGTTTGGAGGACTCCTGTCTATATTCAAAAGCAAATGTATCCACAACTAAAAAAGAAAAAAAATCTGATAAAAACAATCCTAATTCAGTGGATTAAAACAGACTACACCTTTATACTGATCTAATAGCATTCATACATTGTTTCTATTCAGCCAAGAGGTTTAATCCAGTTGTGTGCTCTCTGTGTGTTCAAATACGGGTATTACCTGTTTGAAGTGATGGAGCAGAATCTGGTGCCCACAGCACTTCACACTGGCAGTTACTAGTCAAAACCCAGGATGATTACTGGACTGCATACAAGTTGAAATAGGAGCAATAATTTCAGACTTTGATACTGCAGCGGAAGATTGCTGGGCTGCAAGAAAAAAATTCTTTTCATGTGACAAGTGCAACAAATGGAATTTGCCAAGGCAAGATGTCCGCATTTTTCATGGAGCTTGGAGATGCCATTTTTACAGCCAGTCAGGGTCAAGACGAACCATGACTGTGTCTCTGAGGATGGAAGATCAGTTTATGGGCTGCAGTTCCAATAAGGTCAATATAGTAAATTCAAATTAAGACAGTGGGCAGGAAACAGGGCTACCTGACCTAAATTCCAGCATTGCCTAAGGCCAAAATAACACAGCTCAGTAGGCAAGGAGGATTTAGTAACACTGGATACCTCTCTTTTCCCAAGAAAAGTAACTTTGCACCTTCTAGGTTTACCTAGCTTTGGACTGTGCTCTTCTTGCTAACAATTTCTGATCACATGCTGGTGGTATCAGTCAGAAGGACTGTGTTTCAAGGTGAAATTAATTCTTTTCTGGTCTCTGCTGCTGGAGGCTGCATCTTCCCTAAATCCCCATCATGTTGCTCCTTGCTTTTCTAATCTCTCCCCAGCCACAACGTCTTCCAGTTTTTCTGAAGCTCTGCTGATTTGGAGTAGCAATGCAGATGGAGGAATGTCTCCCTGGGGAGAAGACCCGGTTCCCAGTCTGGAAATAGAGCTAATTTTCAGATGTCCTTCTTTTTCCCACATGATGAAGGGGCATCCATTCTGCCCCTCCCTCCTCCCACCGAGAATACCAGGGTTTTGCTGTGTCAGAAAATAAGCATTAATAAATAAGCAAATTAATCCTTGTGGTGGCTGAACCTTCTTGCAAAACATAGAAGACTGCTCCCTCTCAGGGAGTGAAATCAATAGCGAACTTGTATTTCAAGTAATACTTTAAATGTTAATTCTTCTATGAGTTGGGGTTTTTTTGTGTGTGTTGAGGGTTTTTTTGTTACAAGAAGAAACCAAACAACTTTGAGATTTAGGAAGAAATATAGCATTCTTTTGCACTCCACTTTTTTGAAAACACCTTTTGCGCAGAAACCCACCTGAGTGCCACAGCTATCAATTAGTGTTAACAGTCAGCAATATCTGTTTGGAGAAAAATTATATCTAAGGTGCTGTTGCACAGGGAGTTTATAGCTCTCATTCTTTTCCTTCTTTCTTTATTTTTTTTCTTTCTCTTTTCATTTAGGTGATTCTCCAGCTTTCCCTGTTCCTCTATGTCCCCTCCTTCTCAGGAAAACTGTGCTCATAAGTGAACACCACAAAGAGCCTCATGTGAGTCTGTGCTGAGTCTTGCTTCAAAACTAGGGACTCCTCCCACACAAATAATTACAGCTGAGGATCCTTTTTTTAACCCAACTCAAAACCACAAGTATCAGGAGCTACAGGTAAGCCAGCACCACTCCTCTGTCTAATGTAGCTCCTTACAAAGCATCTGGAAGGTATTGTACAGCTCCAGTCAGCTCAAGTCTACAGAGGACATTTTTTTCTCACAGGTCCCAGAAGACTTGCTTGCTGTGCTAAGTCTGCATTAGTTACAATCCTTATCTACAAATCAAGCCCCCGGGGCTGGCTTCTTGTCATCTGGAGCACTGAGCACAGCCCCTTGCCGGGGCTCCTCGGGCCCTCTCGGCCAGGTTCTTGCCTGCTGCTCTTGCACCTCCAAGGCAGCATCGTGCCCGGGCTCTCTTGCCCAGTGCCAGCTTGTAGCGGGAGCCAGCTCTGCTCTTCCCTTGGCTCCATCTCCCCAGGGCTTCCTGCTTGTGCAGAACAGCCTGGCCTGGGCAGGGCTGCAGCTTTGCTACTCATCCGGAGCTGCCACCTTGCAGCTCTCCCTGCCTGCAGTCCGAGCGCAGGGCAGGCACCAGAGCGCTTTTCCTGCCTCGCTGGCCAAGAAGCACCGCGGCGGAGCAAGCCTGGGAAGG
>Ga0065711_1043568_pt1 | contig 14649 bp, 7 predicted proteins | sample Hoacrofraction12_FD_59098 | JGI IMG/M metagenome (GOLD analysis project Ga0065711, IMG submission 59098) | Hoatzin crop microbial communities from Cojedes, Venezuela - Epithelial fraction 12 v2 (version 2) | ecosystem: Host-associated > Birds > Digestive system > Esophagus > Crop | place... | reverse complement strand
CACATGGTATGGAATACCGGGCTCTGTTTGGCCAGGTGGGGTCAGCCCCCACCTCCGGCTGTGCCCCTTCCTGGAGTCCGGTGAAAATTAACCCTGTCCCGGCCAAACCCAGGACAAATGGATTGGTAAGTAGAAATAAGCCTGCATTCAGTTTAAGTGACCATACAACTCTGTATACACCGTGTGTATCTCAGTTCATCCAAAATTATATCTGACTGATTCTACAAAGATTTTTTTTCAAGCTTGTTTTATTCTTTCACTGTTCTAAGATCAGCTTGGTTCACAGAATGGTCATTTCCCCTGTGTCTGAAAACAGAGTGAAATAATATCCTCCCTTTAATGTACACATATATACATATAAAAACCACAAAAAATGTCATGCAATTATAGATATACCGTATTATATAGAACTGTCCTGAATTCAGAATTCTGTATTACAAAATGCAGGCTGGGATAAAAATCCAGTTCTGCAGAGCATCGAATAAAGCAGTTCATCTTCCAAACTCGATATTATCAACAATAAACATGAAAAATTTCTGTGGAGGAGCACACTGAAAACTTGTACAATTTGTAAAAGTATGGGTACTGAATGACTACAAAATTTTTAAGTGCCAGACTTTTAAATATATTCAGTTTCTTATTAAAAAGTCTGCTAATATGATAGACAATCATCCTTCTTTTTAAAAGGTCTGAAAGTCAATATTGGCATTGATAGAAGAGATTCTAGGTGACCTTAAACTGAAGAAGTGCTAATTCTGACTGAAATAAAAGATACACTCAGACCACTGAACACCTGTTCTAGGCACTCTCTCAATGTACCAATTCTTTGAGAAAACACATAGGAAGAGAGTACTTCAAAAAATGAGGGGGGGTTTCTACTGCTCTAATCAAAAGCACTCTAATTTTGTGAGGTTTTTTAAAATCAATTAAATCATAGTAACCTCTGATGTGGACATATTCTTCTGGCACAAAGGTGCCTCTCATCCATCCATGTTGTACTTCCAGTGGGAACAGCTCAGCTGTCAAGTACATCTATCCAGTACAACTGCTTCAACAGCGGAGGTACTACATTTGCTTTCTACAGAAATTATGAAATTCAAACAATGTAAGTTTTTTTATGTAGACAGAACTTACAAATCTGAATGAAAATACTGGCTAGAAAAAAAGAAAGAAAACACCGATTAACGGTGCTGATGAAAAAAAAACACAGCAATTTTGCAGTATTAGCACTGCTGATCTCAAGTATATATTACAGATAGTGGTTTTTCCTCTACATTTCCACCTTTTCTGAAAGCTAGAGTCAAGGCAGAAAAAAATTTTAAAATACTAAAATGTAAAGACACAAGGACTTATTTAAAAATGAGGTGACAAAGAAAACTTGACATACAGAATCTGCAGCAAAATGGGCATAAACGTATTTTCCCAAGTAGTTTCTGAATTTCTTAACTTACTTTTGCCACAGATTACTGCTACCTGTCAGGAAGACCACAGGAACACAGCAAAAAGCTGTGTTCACACTGAGTGTCAGAGAAGTTTATCTTTTTGAACAGTGCAAATACATACTTCACACGACCAACTAACTCCTTGCACAGAAATACTAAGGGCTTACTTACACACATATATGTTTATCTACATTTTTGTCAAGAAATAAAACAAGGTATTTCCCCCAAAAAATTTGGGATAAGAAAACCACCAGAGACCATCTGGCATCTAACAGTCGCCTCAGTTGTGCCGAACTGCTTCTAAGTGAGATACCAGGGCTCTTTGGGACTAGGAGCTGCATCTTTAACAAAAATTTCTGAAGGAAAAGCAAAAAAGAACACGATCTAGATGCAGTGTACAGTTTAAGAGAAAAACAGCTCAATTTGCAGTCTCAAGGCCAGTGGGTAATAATTTCTGCTTCTGAAACAAAACACAGCACTTCTCAGCATTTGTTCCATTATAGACGCTGTTTTCTTTGGACCCCAGGAAAGCTGCCTGGTTACTATAGCAACAGATACAGGGGAAAGCTTTTCACTTGTAATTGGCCACTCCTTTAAAATTATACATGCTATTTTTCTCTCACCTTTTCAATATGCACAAAATAGAGAGTAAAATTATGAAAGCCAGTGCAGAGTACACAACAGCACTTAAAATACACAATTTGCAGATTTTATTAGTAGCACTTCCCCCCCCCAAGTGTGTTAGAAATATTTACAAAATATCTCAATTCTTTCTCACAAATTACTCAATTCTTACAAAGTAATGAATACAGAAGTTTTTCAACTGATATATCCTGAACTGTCAATAGTACAGCAAATATTCACCCCTTGCTGTTTCAGTGTATCAGTACAACGGAAGGTTTATGTTCTAGCAGGGTAGGAAGGACACATGACAGAGTACAATTTAATTCAGAGAAGTCTGCTGCCTTGCTGATGAAATCAACACTCAAAATCAGAATAAGCTTAAATGAGACAATTTTGACTAATTTTTGACAATAAAGGTCTCATGATGGGTAATACATGTATCTTGCAATAGGGCTGTATTAAAAGCAAACCCACACACCATTTTTCAAGCTGTAATTTACTCATAGGGAACTGAAACCTAAGCAGAACATATTACAACTTCATGAAAACAGAGTGTGTGAGATCCTGCTAAGATAGTTCTAAGGCAGCACTTTCACCAACCAAGTGTTCAGTACCAGCATTTTATTTGTCTACTACAGACAAGTGTTAGGTCAAACACCAGACGTGTATCTCATAGTGATCTTGTTCTGATGTGAGGGTTTCATTTTGGTTCATTTCCAGCAGAAAATAACTGTGCCACTGCACTCATAGCAATAATCTAATTCCTGTAACTTAACTCCAGTCACACTGGGCTCACAAATAGCATCACAGGAACCAAAAAACCAGGTACAGAATCTACGGGTCTATCATGGCTGTAACCAGCAAGACTTTTCTCTTAACTTCTTGATTTCACACACCAATTTGTCAAGGCCATTTCACCGATGTGCTGCAGTTACCATATAAGCCTTATTAGTAGCTTTATTTCTTCATTCTTTTTACAGATTCATACAAAGGCAACAAGTTATAGGATGACCTACAGAAGGCTAAGGCTATCAAAAACAGATAAGCAAAACCTGTAGTTGAATTAAAATGTCCTGCTGTTAAAATTACAAATTAAAATAAATTGCATAGTTCTTTCCCAGGAAATTTAAACTCTTAATAAGATTATCTGTGTCGTAGAAAAAAAAAATCATCAACCCACAAACAACAAAACCCTCCGTCTCTGGCTCTCAGTTCAACTTAAATAAATCCTACCCTCCCCCCTCGCTCCCATCCCCCCTCAATCCATAAGTCTACGCAGCTTCTGGATTCTCAAGATTTTACTCTTTTTAATCACTATGCACAGTTTTCATCAAAGAACCTGGATATCATTATGTATTTAGGACTAAGGGCCTCCATGTGTTTTTCTCCATAATCTCTTTGCTTTCCCTAACTGAGTGTTTGTCAAACAAAACTCATTAAACAAAGTACTCCTTTATTCTTGGGTAGATGGAACTAAGAGAGTGAACAAACAGCAGTAATGCACTTGCTGTAGAGAAGAGAAAAAAACAACATTCCAAGAAATTTTGTTAATACATGCCAATGCAGTTTTATATGAGAAGGGATAGTTTCACTCAGGAGAAACTGCATTTTTCCAGGACATCTACAGTGAAGAAAACATCTCAGACCTCACATCCAGCAGTAAGTGCTACACAAACAGGAATGAAACATAACTGTATTTTTTATTAGACTTGCAGCGCTTATAATCGAATTTATCAAGCCTTTAATTTAGTTCATCCCATTAAATGTATTGTATGATTACCATTTGCAGTGGTTGTGTTTGTGTTTGCATATGCTGAAATTTTAAAAAGGAAGCAATGAAAAAGGCTAACTCAAGATCCTAATTAGCTGTTCTAGAATATACTTTCGAATGAGTTTTCAACTATCCAGACATCTCAGTTCCTTCTGTAAAAGGAAGTGAAGCCATCTTTCCCATGGGCCTGATACAGCAAATGATACATATTTTCCAAAGCAACTCTTCACCATCTGAACAAGCGGAAGGGATTTGGGAATATACATGTCTTTGGAATAAGACTTTAAAAACGAGTAGCTGTTAATATTCTCACCTTAACTATAAGCATTTTAAAAATATATATATATATATGCATGCTGGACAGAGTCAGTACATCCTTGAACAATTACCTGAACTAAGTACAATATATAAATTAGAGGATTACTTGTTACGTAATGCCACTAAAGACTGACAGAATACATATTGATCAAAATCTTTTTGTCTTATGTATAATGAAATAAGAGTACAGTGCTACAGATATTTTGTGTTCCATTTATTTCAGCTTTATCCCCTGTTATTATGGCTTCTCAAAAATGTTCTAATGCTAAAATCCAATTTTAATATTATTGTTCATATTTAGATAGAATGTCTTAGAAAGCATAAACCAGACTGAGGCCTGCCCTTTCTCTATCCCTCTGATAAATGACAAAACCTGGCAATTACGCAGACCCACTCAAAAGGCAGGACACCATTTCTAATCCCATCACAGAGATTTCAAACTGTTTTTCTTCATCTGCTATCCCAACAGTCCAGCTGATGCAACAGCAACAGTTCTGTCTTCCCAGGTGCACAGTTATCATACTGCCTAAAACATTCTCATCTGTCAAATGAAATTTGACTTTTTATGCAAGAATAGAAGAGAGAGTTTTTAATTAATTTTTAAAACTGCCACTTTATGGCAAATTTGCAAATTATTTCAGACAGCTAAGTGACTGATTAAAAAAATGCACTTACACAACTGAGTTGTTCCATATCAGTGTAAAACCAGTATTTTACTTTATAGACAAAAGCAGATCATATTCACTCTTATGACTTGCTCAATACTGCTGCTCTAAGTCAAGGACTAAGAATCACTGACTGAAAATAAAATATTGATTTAGAAAAGTCACATGTGACCTAATTGTGAAAATGCTGCAAAAGATATTCAATCTTCTCCTTCAAAAACATGAAATTTCATAATGGTTATTAATCAAAAGATTAGACAATATTTAAATAATTGAAATAAAGGGTTACCTTTACCCATACTTCAAATAAAAGATATTATCGACGTTCATTGTTATAAAATATTCAACAGGAGGTGACTACAGCCATCAATACACTTAAAGAAGGTACTTGAAGAGTACAATGTATTTTCTACCACAGTGTTTTTCAGGAATAATTTCTAATCTGCAAGTTTCTAATGTTCCATTTACAATGTATATTTGTCTAGTAAGCCTGTAATCTGTATACTATTACGAAAAACAACTCCAGTAAAATAACTTATGCTCGATGGCTTGCAATCACGTATGAAAGGGCAGCAGCTCCTTCTCACAAGCAATTCTAAAACACTGTCCATTTGCCATCATTTATGCTCAAGTACCTTGTGTACAGCTGCTCAGCTGCTCTCATCTGCTGCAGGGTCATGTTCAGATAGTCATTCAGATAGTTCTAATTTTAAATGCAAGCTTTTTTTGTTTGCTGATTTCTCTTTCTTTCCCCGTGCACTTCTCCTCCCCCCACCTCCTCCCTATTACACAGAGGGCTACAGCCTTGGCTACGAAGCTACCAACCAGTTACGCTCATTTACAAGAGAGAAACAGGCAGACAAAAGGTGACAGCAGATAATCATCATGGCATCAGCAAGTCTGCAGTTCTTTGCTTTTGTTCTGGCTTTGTTTGGTGTTTTTGGAGATATCATAGCCACCTTGCTACCGAACTGGAAGGTAAATGCAGACGTTGGTTCAAACATCATAACAGTTACTACACAGATGCAAGGACTTTGGATGGACTGCACATGGTACAGCACTGGGATGTTTAGATGTACCCTGAAATACTCGGTTCTCTCTCTTCCCGTCTACATCCAGGCTGCACGGACCACCATGGTACTGTCTTGTATTCTATCAGCCTTTGGGATCTGCATCACTACCGTTGGAATGAAATGTACAAAGTTGGGAGGGGACACTGACAGCAAAAGTCACGCTTGTTTTGCTGGAGGGGTCTGCTTCATTCTTGCAGGAATCTTTGGATTAGTAGCAACATCCTGGTACACGAGAGAAATTATTTCAGATTTTCTGGACCAGACCATTCCAGAGAGCCGTAAACACGAACCAGGAGGAGCAGTTTATACAGGATTCATTTCAGCAGGGCTTCTGCTTATCGCAGGTCTGATCTTCTGCACTTCCTGTTTTAAAAAGCAGCAAGAAGCGTGGATTTACCCTTCAAAGCAGCATCATTTCCCATCCACAGAGCGGGAGAGCAATGGAGCTTACAACCTGAAGGACTATGTGTAAATATAGTTATTTCTATCCATTGAGGCGTTTTTAGTGCTAAGTATAGTTTGATTACTTTTCTTACAGCTGGGTTGCAATTATGTTTAAGCAAGGTATTGCATTTATAGCAGCATCCACAAAAAAAATGAAGCAGGAAACAATGCTTAAGTATTCTGCAAGAGTACTTTTTTTGTTGTTGATTTTTCAAACCATTCTTTTTGCCTTTCCAAGTAACAGTTACTAAAGAAAAATGAACTATTTTAAATCATAACTGACAGTACAATTAACGTACTGATGGCTTGTTACAGCAAAGATGCTTAAAAACAAACTGCCTTCTGTTTCGCAAGTCAGGCTATCAATAACATATAATGTTTCATAGTGTATTTTACATTTTAATCTTTATTTTAATTATGATGCAAGGAAAAAAAAAAACCAAACACAACCACTCTGTCCAAGAAGCCCAATTCAATGTTTTTTAAGTAACAGGTGTGTACCTGTCTTTCATTTTCATTTCTAAATTGCCTTGGTAACTAGATTTGGGGGGGGGGGGAAAAACACACCACCAACAAAACACCCCAAAAACAAAAACCAAAACCGCACATACATAAAACAAATGAAACCACAACAAAAGCCCCACAGACCCAAACCTTAGCTGCATTGTATATTCTGCATATCAGGCTGAAGAATCAGCAGTACCATTCAGATGCTGCCAAAAATGGCTCTCCCGCCCCGGGTTTCATTTATTATTGTTAAAGAAATGTCTACCGGGCATTCACCAATTGCTACTCATCTATCACTACACAATGAATGTTAGATCTGAGGAGCTACACAACAGCAGAAATATAACCATGACCATGAAAACACCTGCAAACCATAACACTCAGGATACAAACTAAATATCTATGTTCCAGAAAAATCTAGAAGCTTTCTGGCTTGCACTTGCTCAAAGTAGCTTTTAACAGCTCAGATAATGCCGCTAACATTTATTGTCTTCTATGTTTCTGGCCTTCTGAAAGAACTTTGCAAGTCTTTAATTATTCCAGTAGGGTCTGTTTCAGGCCCACTCTCATGTATTCTATTGCTGTAAAATGTATTATACAATGGTGATAAAGAGACAGCTTCTTCATTTAAATTTATTTTCTTAACCCCCTTAGCTTGATTAATAACCTTAAATCCTTTAACCTTCTCTTGCAACACAGAGACTTTGTTTTGTACTGGTCGTTGGCAGAGTATGTTCTATCTAAATGCTTCCAAAAACAAGAATCAAAATTATGTTACTTTGCTAGCATAGGTAAGGGAATGAAAAGGGGATATGACACAGGCCTTGAAATTTAGGAATACGATAATGCTGGATGAGTCTTTCAACAAAACCAGCCGCTATTTAGCTTGCTTGTTTATATACAACTTTCATTTCCCATATTATTAGCTCAAAAAATCACTAGAACAGTATGAAGATGGCTTAACATTATATGTATAGTTTGTTGGAAAAAGTAAGATCTTACAGCATCTGAGAAAGTGAAATGTTTTATGCATCTACTATGTAAGAGTGTTTATTCTAATATAGAAAGAATGGAATTACCTCTTGTTTATATTACTATTACATAGCCACTTTGAGTTTCCCATATATGTCATCACAGAGCTTATTTTGTACTATTCCTAATGCTAGTATCAGCAGTTACTCAGTACTACAGAGACTTAACTATAACCAAAAAGCCAAATTTTCTTTGCTGAGACACAGTGCAGTACAGCACCATTCCATTCCATAAACCAGGAGTCTTTTACATCTCAACATTCATACGTATTGTTGAAATAATATTCATTCATTGAGCAAATGAGGTAAACAACTCATTCCCAAAACCATGCATCTCCACCTTTAGTAAGGGGTTTGACATGACACTAAGCCGTGATCATTGCTAGGTATGTGAATTAAAACTAACATTTGTAAAGTAAGAAGCAAAGGTGTTTTTACAGGAGGGTGTAAGAAAAAGGTAATAATTGCATACTATGAGCAAAATGAAGTATTCATTGGTTACAAAAGCAGCAAATTTTTCTTCCTATAACTTTATACAGAAGTACCTGAACTTCTTTGTATACCTATGAAACAAAAATGAAGCACTGAGCCACTTCATTCACAATATACTGCAAGAGCTTTCCAAGAAAACAAAGATTCTATCAGAAACAGTAATATCTAAAATGACAAGTCAGTCCACAGCTTAAAGAACAGGGACAAAACAGAAGATCAGTCTACAACAAGAGTCTGAAGGAAACAAAACATAATGAAAACCGGTGCCAGGTCTGTTTGAAAAATTTGTACTTTCTGCTTTTGCAGTATAAGCAATACTTATTTTAACTGAAAGAAATATATCAAAAAAATATGCTTGCCTTCAGTGGTACTGCCTTTTTTATTCAACAGAGCATCAATTGACGGTAGGATTTGCTTATAATAAGACATTTATCACAACTCTGTGAGTTACCTCTCAGTCAACTATGGCCTTTCAAGTACAGGACAATGGACTATGAGTTATTCTGAGACACAGTCTGCACAAGACTTTTGACTACACTAGCTCTATTTTGCCCTTAAATTGTATCCACCATTGAGAAACCATCACCACTGAACTGGATTTTGGCCTTACTGAACACTATTTCACATATTTAACAGTGAGATGACATCCTGAAATGATTTTCATTCAGCTAGAAGACAGGAAAAAACCCAAGATAACCCAAAACCACAAACGAAAAAATAAGATGTCTTAAGCATGGTCCTTTTTCTTCACAACAGACTGCTGTCATGATTAATAATTTAACATGTTTGAACAGTTACTTGCTCAAAAAATACTAACAGAATTTTAAATCATGATCAGAATAAGCCCAGATACAGGCCTTAAAATTCATTGTGATAAAAGAGAGAGAATGACCTTCTAAAGGTTCTCACAAGATAAGCCTGAAGAGTAAAGAGACCAAGAGAGACTGTGATAAGGGGGAAAGGAGATGTATTGATGAGCTGAACAAACCAGTTTAAGAGGAACTTCCAGAAGCTGCAAGTTCATTTCTGAAACAGAACAGTAGATTTCCAGGAGCATTCAGGAAATAGACCACACTTAGTGTCAGGCACACATTTTTACAAAAAAAAAAAAAAAGATAAATTCTTGTCCAGAATTGAGTTTAATTTATTAATCCTTGATTTCTGTAATCAAAATGGCTATTAATAAAAACCAGTGACAGTAGATAAGAGGACAGCAAAGAGACTGTTCTCCTCACTCAAGAGCAGACAGGAGGGAGAAAAGATTGTTACTTTTTTAAACAGGCAGTGGGATGTAGGTGACAAACTGCTACAGCGAATAGTGTGGAGCTAAATATGCTAAGGATGAGTAGGGGAAAACGTAAAGATAATAGACATGGTAAAATGAGAGGCATGTGACAAAAAATGACGAATGAAAAGCTTTTATTTATCAGGGTCTTTTGGAACTCATCAAATTTTCCAGGCACAATTCCCAAACTGTTTATAAATGCAAACTGTAAACCAGCAGGCTTTCCAAACATGCTACAAGCCTAGCAGACTATCCTGTCAATAAATCCTAACCTCCCTCTCCAGAAACACCCAAAGTATGCTGATCTAGCAGACAGGCTTGAAGGTCAAAGCCAAGTTCAGAGGAATCAAAAAAAAAAAAGCATCTTCTTGAAGCAAGTATGCTTCATTTACAAGAATACCATATCATTCCACTTCATAGTACGGACATGTTGAACTAGAGCACCCAACTGTGTTCCTTACTCAAAATCAGATATCAGATATATTGCTTGACTGACAAATTAACCAAAAACCTGAAAGAAATACACCAAAACTTACCTCTGGCTTTGGAACAAAGGCTTGACCTGGAATTATGAAGCAGTTTTCAACAGTGCAGAGATGCTGAGACATGATGGACAATCTGCTACGTTGCTTACCTCCTGGATTAGCTGTAAGCCTCTATTGAAGAATCAAAGCACATAAATCAGTGAAACTGAATTGACCAAGTTGTCAGTTACACTAAAGGTTGGTTTTCTGTATAATAAGAGGTTAAAAAAAATACCCCAATTAATTGTTAAGAACTCATATCAACGTTTATGCCCAGTTAATCTAGAGCGTTCTCCAATGTAGCAGCATTTCAGTAAGATACTATGCTAATTTATAACCTCAGTCCTGCAATCAAAGGTACAAGAAAATGAGCTCCACAAACTTCTACAGAACTTAACGATTGTCAAAAGAATTTTGTATGGGCAAAAGAGAAAACGAAAACTATTCTGACTGCAGGATTCAGAACAAACATAACACCAGTTGACAGTATTCTCACATCCTTTCCTTCCACTGCTTGTGTATCAAATATTACTATTTTTTTCTCCTTCAAGAGGAAACAAAGCTCCATAAACTCAAAATCAGATAGAACCCAAAATTTCTTCACTATTAACTACTCAATGCTTATAACGTATGCAAGGAAGCAGGATCTACTTTACATAAACTTAGAATACTTAACAGTAAGAGCATTTAATACCTAAAGCTCAATTTAGTAATTCTCTGATTTTCCATGAAATTTCTTACAAAGATTACCAACAAAGTAGCCTGGACAGAGGTTTTCTATAGTTTCATGACCTGACAAGAAACAAGTTCTCTGTGATTTGCTAGCACAAACAAGATTTAAACAAAAAAGCACCCAGTAAAACAAGTCTTACACGGTAAAACACATTACACTATACAAAAAGAGAATTTTCAAGATTCCCCTTCTTATTTACCACTACCTTAATAAAAAACCAAACAATGAAAACCAATTTGCATATCCAGTAACAACTGTACATCATGTAGCTTTGCATGAAAAGCCTACTCATGAAATGCTGCCATGCTTATGAAAACTATCCCTGAAAAATAAAATTAAATTTATTGCTGAAGTTTTAATTTTTTAAACAACTCTCCTGAAAAAGTTTAATCATCAGCATAAAGCACGTAAAATATTTTCAACGACTTCTCAGAAAGAAAGCTCAGTGATTCTTTTTGCTTGAATCAGCATTTAAAAGTACCTTCATTATTGTTTCAGAGGAAACCTATTAAAAAAAAACCAAAATCTCTCTGCCATCGTTATTATTCTCTTTAAAAAAAAAAACAGGCTGCAAAGTCTAACAATGCAATCAGATGGGCACTTCCTTAACCTCTCTAGTGGAAACAAAACAAACCTAATGACAACACTTTGTAGTCCTTCCAATGCCAGTTGAAACAAGCCAGTCTACTTCCCACAAAAAGAATCTAACAAGTCTCAGGCAATTAGTCCCTGCTTCTCAGCTACAGAAGGGATAATTAACATCCACCTCTGGGCAGTAACATCTTAAACCACTTCAGCCACACCAGCAGGAACATACTTGCGTATGGCACTGCTCAAGGAACACAAAAACGCTGAGAATACACTCAAAGAATAGAATCATAGAATAGTTTTGCTTGAAAGGGACCTTTAAAGGTCATCTAGTCCAAGCCCCCTGTAATGAGCAGGGACATATTCAACTAGACCAGGTTGCTCAGAGCCCCGTCCAACCTGGCCTTGAATGCTCCCAGGGATGGGGCATCTAACCACCTCTCTGGGAAACATGTTAGTGTTTCACCACCCTCACTGTAAAACGTCTCTTTCTTACATCTAGTCTAAATCTACCCTCTCTGAGTTTAAAACCATTACCCCTTCTCCTATTATAACAGGCCCTGAAAAAAGGTTTGTCCCCATACTTCTGTAACCTGATCTATTTTTGTAGGGCCCCCCCCCCCTCTCAAAATTTTCTTTGTTCCTGCATTTAAAATATGTATAGCATCTGAAACTGCACTAAGTAAACTATGCTGGACTTCAGCTAACTAGGTAACGTTTTTCCATCTGCTATTAAAATTTCAGCAAGACAAAGCAAAACAAAGATTCTGAAGCCTCACCTGGAATATAATGGAGGTGGTACTTGACATCTCTTATAATGCTGCTCACTGTCAACCACTCTCAACGACTACCTCAGGAACAACTATTTGTTTTGTTCTTCAGTAAGTAATACCACACAACTGTGTTTTTCATCAACACATATTTAAACCCCATTATCAATGAATCTGCAAAATCTGTCACAGGAAGTAACCTACATGAAGAATCAGGCTGACAAAGCTGACCATATAAAAGAAAATTAAACACATTTTAGTAGACAAGCCACTTTCTCCAAAACAACATTTTTTTTTTAAAACATAAGTATTTATTTTTAACCTATATCAGTTACGAAAACATAATAGTTATTTTTCTTCTGTTTGCTGCTCAAAAATCTGAATTATTTTCCATTTTGTTAGCACCTTTTGCCTGGTGTTCTAAACACACAGCAGTGTTAGATAAAAAATTATTAAGTATTCTACTCTTCTAACATGCCTGCCTTCTAGATATCTAATAGTTTAGCACTCCACCTCCCAGCCTGCAGATCTTGCTGGCAGAGCAGTTCAGGCAAACTACTGTCCTGCCCAGTTTTACTCAAAATTAGAGACTGACAAAGATCTTCTATTTAAACTGAAATATGACTCATTTTAATGGAAGTGGGACAGGAAGCACCCAGCCCAGATGGCAGATTTGAGGTGAAGCACTGAGGAATTCAGGGCAAGGTGAAAATTCTTATCCACAAAGTAACAATTTTACGAATTTAAACTACATAGAGACAAAATGATCTGCCTGGCTCTTAAAAGTGTCATTTTTACTGCTGTGGATATCTGGCCTTATCCTCCTTAATATGTCTCAGAATTCAGTATATAACATAACTGCTGGTTCTCATCAGCAGTTTTAATCAATGTAATCAAATGATACTAGAACAGAGTGGGTCTGTAGTAATTGGTCTATACTGACATAACTCATGCCAACATAGCTGTGCTACAAAGAAGCAGAAGCGCAGGAAACTACCACCAGCAAGTAAGGCAAAGGTATTTCCTACCTGTTAAACTAGCGAAAAATGAGCTTGACAACAAATAACACAGCATTTTGCTTTATTTTCTTACTGTTAACATCAAGCTATCTTGATTGATTATAAAACACATGGCTCCATTCCATGACAGCATCTTATCCTTCTGCTGAGCTTATGGCATATACAATGAGACTTTCTTTGATATTTAGGCTCTTCTCTTTGAAACATTCAGCAAGGACATCAAACTTTTGAGTCCAAAACATTTTCCTTTCAATAATATAAGCCCACAGATAAATAAGTTGCTATTGATATTTTATGTATTCTCTGCGTTACACTGTTCTCTATTTCCTGGTACTGAATATGCCTGTATATGCCAAATTACAATGGTTAACTTAAGCAACTCCAGAGGGCCAGAAAAAAGACACAGACTTCATCCCTTCTCGTAATCATAAAACAAAACAGTCTCTCTCAAATGAGTTTTTCATTATGTCAACTCAATTCTAGAAACACAAACCAGAAACTATGAACAATTTTGTCCTCAGTGGAAGATCTGTGTTTAAACAGATGTAAGAACAAGAATCAAGAGATCCCAGAATCTAAACTCAACAATAGTTAACACTGATTCACTGCATGACCTTGAACAACATATTCAATTTCCTAGTGTTTCTAACTCCTCAGCATTCTAAGTACAAGGAGTGCATGGTATTTTGCATCTCATTGAGCTACGCTGGGTGCAGAAGCACTATAATCTGCATGTCACCAATGGCATATGCAGCTGCTTACAGCTATATAAAGTACAGAGCACATTTACGCTCTTGCTCAGTGCTAGGCCAATTGTTTCACTGCTGTCGCAAAACTTCGCATCTTACCCATCATCACTTTGCATTTTACATCATAGACCTTATTATAAGATATGGCTAATGGACTAATCTCAAGTGACATGAAGTCCTTCTGGAAAACAGATCTGGATTTTTTAATGCCTGAAACCACATGAGCTCAGAACTGAATTAAGAAATCTAGTTTATTTCACACTAAAAGGTTGTCCCTGGTGTTCTCTAGAGCCACCTACTGGAAATACTTCAGTACTCATCTTGAGTCCTGGTTGCAGAGCTAGAGTAATGACAGCATAATATGGTTTTCTATGACCAAAAAAAAAATTACAGCAGACATGCCACTTACATATATAATTATTGCTAACCTATGTACTGAAAAAAACACAGCAAAATTTTCCCATTAGAATTTTTACTTTGAAAGACTAAAATTAAAACAATACACACATTTAGGTTGCACACAGAAAACCAGATATTTAAAAACACTGGAGTAATTAGGTACAAATTCAGTTTTCAGACTGTTGCGCAATTCCTTTTTTTTTTTTTTTTTTTTT
>Ga0065711_1011715_pt1 | contig 14649 bp, 8 predicted proteins | sample Hoacrofraction12_FD_59098 | JGI IMG/M metagenome (GOLD analysis project Ga0065711, IMG submission 59098) | Hoatzin crop microbial communities from Cojedes, Venezuela - Epithelial fraction 12 v2 (version 2) | ecosystem: Host-associated > Birds > Digestive system > Esophagus > Crop | place... | reverse complement strand
AAGGACATGGAGGCAGTCTGTTGCTATTGGCGTTAGTGCATAGTTACCAATCATAAGGGAATATGGGGTGCGCGAACAGCGCGTGATTTATGTCTGTAGCCTATCCGAATAAGCATGATTGCGTGTGCAGATATGAAAAATGTATATAATCACGCAAGCAGACCAATAAATGGGATCGACTGTGCATTGTATCAATGTGTGAGAGTCATTCCTGTCCCTGCATGGATGCTGAAACTCGGCATTGTGGTGACCCCAACGTGATACCGCAGCCGAAGAAGGCAGGGGACTGCCGGCTGGCCAGGTAAGCCAGGCTGCCTGAGAGAGGCAGGAGCGGATCCGTGGCATGCTGGGGGGGCGTGAATATCGGCAGTATGGGTTCCACTGTATCAGTGTTGGAAAAGGCGGCGCAGAAAAGCCTGCCGGAATTGGCGGATTGAGCCAACGTGAAGTTAACTGAAGGAATCAGTGTTGGAAAAGGCGGCGCAGAAAAGCCTGCCGGAATTGGCGGATCGAACCAATGTGAAGTTAACTGAAGGAGAGATATTGGGTCTGTTGTTGTGGTACCGCAGATGAAAGCTGATAGCAACGACAGATCAGTTGTTCGACTTGGATGTGTGACAGAGAATCGGGGACTCTGTGCAGGTCGGCAACAAAGAGAAAAGATTATTAGCCCCTGTTTTTCGAGCTGTCAAAAGCATGATCAGCTGAAAGGAACGAAAGCTCAATTGAAAGATTTTACAGAGAATTTTGAAAGAACAAAGTCTTGCAGTTTAAAATCCCTAAGGAAATCATTACTTGGAAATCAGTGCATACAGCTTTAAATGCTCTAAAACTCGTAGAAACTATCTTACAAGCGGCTGCTACTCCTCCACCGTTATCTCCAAAGCAAGGACAGAGCTGCAGTGTTTTGAAATTTAACCCTACATACGACGAAATTCCTAACCCAACACGAGAAATGTGGGAGGTAAATCCGCCAGAACCTGACGATCCTTTAAATCCAGAGAAATGGGAAGTGGGGTGCAAAATCCGGCACCCCGAAAGTGTACAACAGGGTCCCTCTACAGAAATTGGTGTATGCGACCTGAGATCAAAGCAGGGTGAATTCCAGCATAAAACCGCACAGTTCCTCCGACAGAGCACAGCCCTCAGTGCCAGCGACCACCACACCAGACGGATCAGCGAACCTTACACGTGGTGGGGCACACCGCCCCCCCCCGTGCAATCAGCGGCATGGCCCGAGGAGAGAGACAAGAGCTGCCTGTTGTAACTGCAGTTCAGGAGGCACTCTGAACAAAATAGCATCTTTGGAACTTGCTTTCACAATACAAACCCTCCATTTGTGATGCCAGACACAGGTTACATAATCAAACTGCTGCATAGTCTCCCAGAATTTCTCCAGTGTCTATGTCCTAAATATCAGTCGCTGAGGTGAGAAGTTGGACAACTTCTTCCAGGTGGAAGACCAGGGGCAGCAAGTGTTACTCTCAAGGGCAAGGTTGTTTGGTGAAACTGTTGGGAAGGATACATGCTGATCTGTAACAAAGATTTTGCCATCAGAAGTTCTTCTGTCTTCTCAGATGCAGACAGAAGGAATATTATACTGATTTGCATGATTCATGTTATCCATCAGCTCTAATGGAGCTAGAGTTAAAATCACTATCACAGTTTTGGGTTTTTTGACAATAGGATGGCCTACATGGCACCAGGCTTGCTGGTGTCAAATGGGAGCCACCTTTCTCAAAGGGGAAAGAGGCTCTTTGCTCAGGAGCTTGCGGGGCTCATTGACAGGGCTTTAAACTAGATATGAAGGGGGAGGGGGAACGTATCAGGCTTGCCTGTGACAAGCTGTGGGATGATACACAATTGTTAGAGGAATGGGATGCTAGTACGGACCCTCAACCTGTTGCCCAGAGCCGTGCTGGAGACACTGCAGCACAGTCGAAGTCTTGCGGAGATGAGCTGGGGGCTCCTGAGGTAGTAGGAGCCAACAAAGAAACCTCCATGAAACACCTCAAGGGAAATAAGGGGTATTCCACTAAGAAATTGAGATGGCTGACAGCCCAGATGAAATGCCTCTACACTGACACACACAGCATGGGCAGCAAACAGGAGCAGCTGGAAGCTACCATGCTGCTAGAAAGCTGTGACCTGATTGCCATTACTGAAACTTGGTGGGACAAATCCCATGACTGGAGTGTGGCTCTTGATGGCTACAGGCTGTTCAGAAGGAACAGACGGGGAAGGGAGGAAGGGGCAGAGGCGTTGCCCTCTACATCAAGAAATGGATGGAGTGTGAAAAGCTGTCCCTGAAGAATAGCCATGAGCAGGTTGAAAGCTTATGGGTAAGAATTAGAGACTGAGGCAAAAAAGGAAACCTTGTGGTTGATGTCTACTATAGGCCACTTGATCAAGGGCAGCCTACTGATGAAGCCTTCTTATTCCAGCTGCAGGAGGCTTCACACTCGCAGGCCCTTGTCCTGCTAGGGGACTTCAACCACCCTGACTTCTGCTGGAACAGTAGCATGGCAAGCTGTAGGTTATACGGGAGACTCCTAGAGTGCATTGAGGATAACTTCTTAAATCAGGTAAGAGACACCCCTACCTGAGGGGATGCAATACTGGACCCGATAGTCACCAATGCAAGTCATCTAATCAGTGAAGTCAAGATTGGAGGCAGCCTGGGCTGCAGTGATCATGCATTGGCAGAGTTCACAGTCCTGAGGGATGGGAAAGGCAAGGAGTATAGTCAGAACCCTAAATTTTAGGAAAGCAGACTTCTGGCTCTTCAAGGAGTTAGTCAGTAGGAACCCCCTGGGAAAGGGTCCTCAGGGACAGGGGAGCAGAACAGAGCTGGCTGATCTTTAAGGATGATTTCCATAGAGCACAAGAGCTCTCAGTCCCTAGGTGCAGTAAATCAGGCAAGGAAGGGAAGAGACCAGCATGATTGAGTTGAGACCTGCTGGTCAAACTAAAGAGCAAGAGGGAACTGCACAGGCAGTGGAATCAGGGACACTGCCTGGTTGTGTAGTGATGGGGTCGGGAGGGCCAAGACACGGCTGGAGCTGAACTTGGCAAGACGTGCAAAGAATAACAAGAAGGGCTTCTACAGGTATGTCAACGAGAAAAAGAAGGTTAAGGAGAGCGTACCCCTCCTGACGAACAAGAATGGAGACCTAGTATCAACAGATGAGGTACTCAACAACTTTTTTGCCTCAGTCTTCACTGGCAACCTCCCTCCTCACCTGTCCCTAGTCAATGGACTGCAAGATGGGGACCAGGGGGGTAAAGCCCCTCCCACTCTAAGTGAACATCAGATTCATGACCACCTGAGGAACCTGAACAGACCAAAGTCTGTGGGACCTGATGAGATGCATCCCAGAGTCCTGAGGGAACTGGCTAATGTAGTTGCCAAGCCACTCTCCATGATATTTGATAAGTCATGGCAGCTAGGTGAAGTCCCTGGTGACTGGAAAAAGGGAAACATCGTTCCCATTTTTAAAAAGGGTAGAAAGGAGGACTGTGGGAACTACTGACTTGTCAGCCTCACCTTTGTGCCTGGGAAGATCATGGAACAGATCCTCCTAGAAGCTATGCTAAAGCACGTGGAGGACGGGGAGGTGATAGGAGACAGCCAGCATGGCTTTACAAAGGGCAAGTCATACCTGGCCAACCTAGTGGCCTTCTATGATGGAGTGACTGCATCAGTGGACAAGGGAAGAGCTAGAGATGTCATCTGTCTGGAATTCTGTAAAACATTTGACATGGCCCTCCACAACGTCCTTCTCTCTAAATGGGAGAGATACGGATTTGATGGGTGGACTGTTTGGTGGATAAGGAATTGGTTGGAAGGTCACAACCAGAGTGTAGTGGTCAATGACTAAATGTTCAGCTGGACGCCGGTGACAAGTGGTGTCCTTCAGGGGTCCATACTGGGACCAGCACCATTTAATATTTTCATCAGTGACATAGACAGCAAGATCAAGTGCACCCTCAGCACATTTGCAAATGACGCCAAGCTGAGTGGTGAGGTTGACACACCAGAAAGACGGGATGCCATCCAAAGATACCTGGACAAGCTGGAGAAGTGGGCCTGTGTGAACATCATGAGGTACAATTAGGCCAAGTGCAAGGTCCTACACCTGGGTTGGGGTAATCCCCAGTATCAATACAGTCTGGGGGATGAAGGGGTTGAGAGCAGCCCTGCCGAGAAAGACTTGGGGGTACTGATGGATGAAAAGCTGGAGATGAGCCACCAATGTGCACTTGTAGCCCTGAAGGCCAACTGTATGCTGTACTGCGTCAAGAGAAGCATGGCCAGAAGGTCAAGGGAGGTGATTCTGCCCCTCTACTCTGCTCTGGTGAGACCTCACCTGGAGTCGTGCATCCAGCTCTGGAGCCCTCAGCACAAGGACACAGAACTGTTGGAGTGGGTCCAGAGAAGGGCCACAAAAATGATCTGAGGGCTGAAACACCTCTCCTATGAGGAAAGATTGAGAGAGTTGAGGCTGTTCAGCCTGGAGAAAAGGAGGTTCTGGGGAGACGTTATTGTGGCCTTTCAGTACTTAAAGGGGGCTTATAGGAAAGATGGGGATGAACTTTTTGGCGGGGTCTGTTGCAATAGGATAAGGGGTAATGGTTTTAAACTTAAAGAGGGTAGATTCAGACTAGATATAAGGAAGAAATTTTTTTACAATGAGGGTGGTGAAATACTGGAACAGGTTGGACATAGAGGTAGTAGATGCCCCTTCACTGCAAGTGTTCAAGGTGAGGTTGGACGGGGCTCTGAGCAACCTGGTCTAGTTGAAGATGTACCTGCTTACTGCAGGGGGGTTGGACTAGATGACCTCTAAAGGTCCCTTCCAACCCAAAGTATTCTATGATTCTATGAATATATTTACTTTAAGGCTATATAGTTATCAGGGCCATGTACATTGACCTTACAAGCATTTTTCTACATTTTTTTATAGCAGGTATTGGAAATCAAGGATGAAAGGTGATGATTCCAGATGACAGTTTGAATTACCAACTTTTGGAAGGAAATCAAATGCAAGACAACCTCCCCTCCTTGCCCCTGCCCACCCCTCACCTCCCCCCCATCCCCATTTTAATTAGCTTAGCTGTTTTTCCTTAGCTTTTGGGGGGGGGTTGTTTGTTTGTTTGTTTTTGTGAGTGTTAGTGAGTTGCCAGTGGGGTTAATTCCTTGGCTGTTCTGTCAAATGCTTGGTTCTAGTACAGATATTTGTGTATATATGAACAACTGTTTTTTAATAACCTGCCAAGAAGCTATAATCTTCCATTGCAGTCCCCCGGGATTTAATTAGAATGGTTTTCCACAGCCTGACATGTTTATGGGGCATAGGTAAAGAGACAGTTCATAAAGCTGTCAATTTTCTGAGAAATTAAAGAAAAATTGGACTGCTTAGTGCCTTGGCAATTCCATGCTGCTGATAGTAGCATTGCAAACAATGAAATCAAAGGCAATGTAACAAGATACTGATGCATTACAGATGGGGAGGGTTTAAAATTATATACAAAGGCATTTGTCAATTTGAATTTGAATGCATAAGAGGAGAAATATGGAAAACAAAATATGAACTCCAGTAGCTACACATTAAGCTGCTCAGGTTTAACAGTGCAAAGCTGAACAGTAGTCTTTTCATTGCTTTAACAGTAGCTGTAACTTTCTCTCCTAGGTCAAGTGGGAAGGGAGGAAAACTGTGAGAGGCAAGAAGGCTGGACTACAAAAACACTTGCTACTGATTTCTGTCTTCCTTGCTGCCTGGAGTCTCGGGATGCGTGGTCATATAAAGAAAGGGTATGAGTAATTCTTAGAGGTACAGTGCACAGTATTTTCTCATAGTTGTTACAGTCCAGGTCTCTTCGAGCCAGGTTTATACTGGTGGGTGAAAATGATGCAACTGCAAAATTCTGTCCATTTTCTGTTTGGTAACTTTTCAGTTGAGCAATTTGGGTGTATCCCAGTTTGGCTACCTTCTTTAATATAAAATAGCAGGTATTTCCCTTTCTTTATGACTCTCGTGTGATTGTTTTTTATAAAGGAATTAGAGTTGCCATCTCTGCCCCTCATGAAAATCATCTGTAACTTTATAGTAGAGTTAAATTGGTATTGAGAACAGTGAGCAGTGGGATTCTGGGACATGGTTTCAATAGCAAGTGAACTGTTGTTGAGGAAGCTGTGGGGTGGGTTTGATATGTAAACAGGATTTAATAGGGATGGTCAAGCGTACACTTCTGTAACACATTTTACATTAATATTACTGAATATAAAATCAGAGACCTGTATCATCTTTGTCATTCAGTTTGAGTGGCTTTTGTCCAGTTCTAGGAATAACATTTTAGGAAGAAATATGGACAGGCTGGGAAGCATTCAAGAGAATATTAAGAGGTAACACAAATATAAAGCGTTCATGATGCACAGCCTACCAAGGAGAACCTGCAAATAAATTGTATTTCTGTTGTTTTCCAGAAGAGAGACGTTTGTAGAGGCACAAAGCAGTTTTCTGATGTATCAAGGGCTCATCTCTAGATTCAGTATAGTCATGCCAGGAAGCAGTTCACTTAATAATCAACAAAAGTGACTGACATTAGGGGGAACGTTCTAGCTGTAACTAAATTAATCCCTGGAAAAGCAGTATATGGAGTCTTTGCCAGTGGAGATGTTTAAGAAGGATAGACAAATTCTTGCTTGTATTTTCTGTCTGCTGTAGTAGAAAACAGAGGACCATTCTAGTTCTGATGTTTTGCATTGTACTGTGCTGAGAATTGGAGAAATAAGAGGATACGTTCTAAACCAATAAATTTTCACAGCTTCAGCTAATCAAGGGAAAACCGCATTAGGGTGTATACTGCATAGCACTGACTGTACTCCGCTACCACAGATGAGGCAGTTGAAAACACAGGTGTTATAGAATTGTGTTTAGGAACTGATAAGAGAAGTACATTTGCTTTATATGTATCTTGGGCTGCATGTTAAGCTGCTGAGGTGTAAAGAGAGCAAAGCTGAACAGTAGTCTATTCCAGGTGTATGGACTAGACTCCATATTTCTCCTCAAAATAAACAGAAGAGTGTGATATTTCAGGCTGATGGTGTCATGGCGTACAGACAAGACTGTGTTCTTTTTGTCTCTGCTTGTCCACATATTCACCTATGACACACTGTCAAGACAGTTGAATGTCTTCTGTGTCTGGTGTTTGTTCATACAACGCAATGTAGTCTGTACTGCAATGGTACCTTGCACTGGAGTCCCTAGGCACTATTGCAGTAGCAATCACAATTAATACTGTCAGCATTTACCGTGGATTCATTTTTTATTTTCCCTATGTCGTTTCTTAATCCTCGTCAATTTCTTTTTCTTTTGTCTTACTCTGTGGCTGTATCACCTCCTCTTTCACTCTCATTTATTTATCTTCATTAATATTTCTATTCCTTTTTTTTCTTTTGCTGTTTGAGTCTCCTCTCTGACCAGCTTTTTAAGTTATAGTTGTTACTCCTATAAAATATATTGTAGAAGCCATCAGATACAGAGTTTATGTGATGTGTCGCTTATCCATAAAACACCTTAGGGAGAATACTTTCTCAGCTCAAAACATCGTATTTTTGCTGCTTGCAAGATTATTTAACTTCCTGTCTTTTTCTCATTACTTTTTAGGTTTCTACCATCCTTACTAAGTTGGTGGAGATTTTTCAAGCAACTATAAAATAAAAGACACCAAGCCATTGGATCTGGAGGTTTTTTTATATTCCTGCATGTACATGATAAAAAGAGAAAATAAAAGTTTATGAGCAGAGAGACTGAAAAAGAAAGGAGTGGAAGTCAAGGAGAGTCTGTGCTATAGGTCAGCAAAGAACACAGAGATTGAGTGCAGATCAGAGAAAGTTAAAAATTATTTGACAGTATTTGGTTTAGAACAGCCGTGCTGAGAAGTCTCGTGTAATAATTTATCCTACCTTTCACTTGTAGATTGCTGAGCTGTCTTGAAAGAATTCAGAGACTGTTCAATACAGCCACTATTTTCATTTATGATTTGAGAAGATGGGATGCAATGTAAAGTGTCAACGTGCGATCAAGTTGTCACCCTCTATCAGGACAGCTCTAGATGATTTTCTACAAAAGGCTGTGAACTAAATATTCATGGAAAAGAATCAGTTTCTCCTATGCTTTATGAGGCTGATGGGAGAAAGCTTAGAGTAGAATACCACCGTGTAGAATTGTGCTTCCTCTTGAGCTTGTTTCATTTTGTAGACGCTTTCTTCCATTATGAGTGATTCTGCCTTGGTGGGGAGGTATAGTAAAAATGAAAGTCAGTAGGTTGTGCTTAAGGTTAGTATGATTCAGTATCTGGTATATCCTGTCTCTTAGAGATTTGCCTCTCATTTCGTATGTGTGTTAGAACAGTGATAATCCATTGAATGCATTCATGTTCTTCCTGAACTGGACTCCATGATTCACTGCAGAAGCAAAGAATGCTTAATTAATGCATATGAAAAGACAAACTAAAATGACACTCATCAAGACTGAACTGTACTTTCTCAACTACAAAAATGTTTCAGAAGGATTTTCATAGGATCCTAAAAACTTCTTACATGGACTTCTCCCACTATTAGTTATTCAGGGCTGCCTTGACATATGTAGTGTCTACTGCAGTGCAGTGTCCATGCCAGCACTACACATTCTGAATTCACATCAGCCCATATCCTCCAAACCATGAGACTGGCTTAAAAATGAGAAAGTTTCATACAGCGCTCCAAGATTTGGGGCTTTTAGAACTATACTAAATGGTAAGCAGCAAAACAATGTAAAGGTGTGTCATCAAAAATAGTATAGAATGTCCCAACATGCCTGAACTATTCATGCTCTCACCATCATTGGTAGTGGCCATCTGCGAAATGACAATGAATACATATAGAATGCACTGGGGAGTGTATTTTGGTTGCAGTAAATACCTAATAATAATAAATGCTCTGAAGTATTCTGTGACAGCTCCATTTTGATAATGGATAATGACCTGTAAGAATTAATTTCATGAGCACAAATTAGATGCCAACAATATCACTGAAGGGATGCAATTTAGTTTTTAGCCAGAACTCATTGAAGCTTCATCTAGAAAGAACAACATGTTTAAAAAAAACACAACCAAATAACAAAATGATCATGAGTTCTCATGTCTGACCAGCAGATTTCATATGGGAGAAAGAAGTCCGAGTAAGAAATTTTCAGAAGAGGGTGCTTAACATCGACTTCTAGTCTTTTATTCAGTGTTGATGGTGTTTAGCATGTCTTGAAGAAGATAAGATATGAAAGCCACTTTTGAACACATTTTTTTGTCACAACTGTGTGCTGTGTGCTTCTTTTCTAGTATATTGTGTAAGGGGCAGAAATTACATTAAGAACCATAAAAGGGCATGCTTTCCTGGAATTGTGCGGCTGTTTCATGGCTAGATGCCCACTGTCTGTAAGAGGATGCTTGGATGATGAGCTCGGATGTACAGGTCTACATCATCCACATCTACTTTTATTCACGTGTGTCTGATCCTTAATGTCTGGTTTGCGTTTAAGTTTTCATATGACTTCACTAGCAAATCTCTTACATTCTTATTTCATTCTGTTTGGAGACCATATGTAATTTATTAATACCACACATAGCTGCTAAATCTGCTTTACTTTTTATCAGGGTGTTTTGTCTATTTGCTTCCCCACCACATCCTGTGTCTTACTTTTGAGGCTTCCTCTGTTGCAAGCATCCATCTGTGTATAGTGGTTTCAATGACCTTCCACTTTAAAGCTGTACTAAATTTTGTGAAATTGAAGTGGTAAATATGTCGGAGTTGCTCACTGTTTTACTGTATATACGATCCAATCCCACTTACTCTAATTAGCTGTTTACTTCACAGGTGGGATTCATCTCTTACTTTAACACAATATCTGAAATTATTGGCCACCAGTCATGGTGGTTCTAAGGCTGGCTGACAAAGAACTTTGTCAGGGTAACCAATAATAACTGTCTAAAACATGTGGGTTTAGTCATTCTTTGAAGGGAGTAGCAATCTTGAATGATGTCAGGCCATGAAAACTGAGACTTCTGTCAGAAAAATGTAGAATCTAAAACTTAGTTTTTTAATCTAAGTGTCCTGGATATCAGTGGGACTAGTCAAAGTATGTTAGTTTAAGCAGAGATGCAGGCTTTTCTGTAGGCTTGTGTAAGCCTGTCTGACCAATCCTCACTTTTGCTGCTTTGAATTAAGACTTCTTTGATTAAAAAGTTCATATTAAATTCAGCACCCCACTGAATTTTTCCTAGCTTTGCGGAAAAGTCTTATGTGGCTTTTAATATCACATGTTCCTACTATTCCTAAATGAAATCAGGGTATATGCAAAGCATGTATTTCCAAGATTATTAGAGTAAATGCTGTAACATTAGAGCAGTAGATCAGAAGTCACCAGTTACGACACAGATTTTACCAAATGCAATATCCATTGATAGTATTTTTGCTGATTTCTAGATTGCAATCTTGAAAGATCTGCTTAATGTCCTACTTACTAATTATTTTCATTGAAGTTTGTAGCACAGAACCAAGGCCTACCTTTTGGCCTTGCTTTAGCCTGTTAATGCAGAGTTCATTTTGGTTCATTAACTTCTGTATACCTGTTGTTAGGTGATGTTCTTTTGACCACCTTTTGTTGTACAGTGAAGAATGTGGATGCATCTTCCCATTCTGCAGAGCAATATTTGAGCGCGCTTCAGGGAAGTTGTTCAAATTTCTAATTGTATGTGTGAGACAGACTTCTGATTACGTGTTTTGGTATGGGTTCAGGCCATGCACTAAAGACAGAGTCCCATGGTTTCCTGTATTTAGTGCAATTTTCCAAACACTACATTTTGATATGTGACCTATGATCCCTGGTTTATATGTTTTTTTAACATAGATTCACTGTCTATTTCACAAGCAGTTAGTGAAGCGGGAATTCCAGTTTCCCAGATAATCAGAAATTGTATTAGGATATGTCTGTATCTGTCTTTATATCTGTATTTAGAACCCTGTGTCTAAAGTTAGAATAAAGTTATCCTCTTGAATGATATATACAATGGACCCCCTCCTTATAATCTGTTTTCCTCAGCCTTCTAGAGTTGCTGCAACTACAAGTAGATTTCCATGTATTAGTCATCTGGATTATTTAAGCTGAGATCTGCTGTGCTTCTTAGAGAATATTTTCCTAACTGAAGGATTTTGATTTAGTGGTGGTATTATTTATTATTGTTGGGTTTATTTTTCCGTACTGTGGTTACCTTGACTTTCCTAGGCAGTGTTTCTCTGTAATGTACTTCCTCAAAACTCTGGTGGTGAGCTAACTAAAGTGATCTGCAAGTGTGTTTTCTTGTGTCAGACACTACATGCGAAATCCAGAAGGTACTAAATTCAGAAGTGTGCTGCAGTCACAGGCACTGTGATGTGCTGCCTTGCACAGAGTGCTTGCTCATTGACTTGTTCCCATAAATCCCAGTGAGAAGGAGAAGATGAAGAAGTCACAGCCACAAGGACAGTTACCTATGTACTATGAGCAAGATGGGAAGCCAGCCCTCACAGTCACCCTTCTCTTCCTTTGCCATCTTTTTCAATTGGGGTTTATACTATGACTTTCGACAGCACAGGTGTTCACCTGTGCTGTGCAGCTTCTAATTTCACCGTTGTATGCTTGAATCAGTTTAATAATAAACTCTTTCTAAAGATGTAATTGCTTCAAGCAAGCTACAAATCGCCTTAAGATTGTAGGTCATGTTTTGACTTGCATTGTCACTGTGGATCCCCTGAAGTCTCAGGTTCTGCGCCTGTGTGTACTCCTAAAGTCATCTTTTGGCAGCTGTAGATCAATGTATCTGGCAGTCTTGAACGTGTAAATACAGACAGCTTCCGTATAATTTTTTTCCCCATGGTCCCCTGCATAACACCTTACTTATGAATTCAGCACTTGAGAAAAAGCTGGTGACTAAGCAAACCTGGAAAGGAGAGAGTTGGTGTTTTCCTAAAAATTGGATCATATTCCCTGTGTTCTGTGCAGCAGGATGTGCAGGCAGTATTCAGTGTGAGCAGTCACCCTGTCTTTGATTAAGGCATAGGGGTTGAGATAATTGTGTGATTTTTAAATGTACTGTTCTGGTAAATGCAGCAGGGAAGTGTGTTTTTTCATCTACTGTACATAAATGTAGCTATCACTGGCTCAAATGAATGAGATCAATTTTATGCTTGACACTTGACTGCGGCTGGAATGGTGGTGGCATGTCAGCTACAACAGATCATGTGACTCTCAGATCAGGAAAGGATTTTAAGATCTAAAGCTGAAGATTAGGTGTATTTGTGAAGGAGAATGCAATAAAAGAATACATTTTTTCAGTGCTTCAGAGGAAGGGGCTTTAAACACCCTCTCCTGAGGAATTCAGCTGCATATCAGTGAAGGTAAAGTGGATATAAGAAAAATGCTGTGTGTATGGAGAGCATTAGGAAAGGTCATATATTTCAAGAAAGAATATTGTTTACAAGGAGTGTTAATAGGTTTCAAGGGAAATGTTAATTTTTTTTTCCTGGCTGAAATAGCTTCTGTAAGTTTTTAATGGTTAATCATTCATTCTTGAATTTTTATATTAAGCATTTCATATTACTTTATTGACTTAACTTTTATGCTCTTCTTCATTTTGACAGTAAAGAATGACCAGGCAATACTCTTTGAAAATTGGAGACCATTTGCAGCTGCTCTCTGCTGAGGAAAGTGAATAATAGGGTGCCCTCAAGGAATTTCAAAGGTATCACTCAACAGAAACTTTTGTGTCTGAAGAAAACTAGATCATTTTATCATGGTAGGCATACTGATATGTTTGCTTTAATAAAATACCATATTTCTGCTTTTAATCTCTTGTCAACCAGCTATTAAAACCCCAAAGTGTATGCGTGCAGCACATGTAAACACCTGTGGTTTCAAGTTTGCCACACAACATACAAACAAAGCATGTAATTTTTATTTTGTGAACAGTCTGTAATAAACCTACTAAGTAATGACAACAGGGTTCTTTTTCTCACCCTCTCCCAAGCCAAAAAATCAATTTGATTTAATTCAGTAATCCATGCAAATTTTTAAAAGCATTATCTAAATCCTACAGAGTTCTCTGTATTGTCCAGATGAGGAAATCATGACAACTGTTTTCTGTGTAAACAGTGATGAGCACCTGAAATAATAGCAGTGTTAGAAGATGATTACTTATGAGAACTGACATTATGTGCCTCAAGCCCCTGGAATCTTGCACCTGCACTGAACAGTTCCCCTTGTCTTTCAGCAAGGCAATTCTGTGCTGTTAACTCACTCATCATTTCTTGCCTGTAAAAGCAAGGCTTGAATCGGTGCCTGCAGTAATAGAGGCTTGCTTTGAAAGTAAAAGTCGTTTCTTGTGACCCAGCTCTTGTGGTCCTTGCATCATATTCGTTCAGAAATTCCTGTAGCTTTGAGTAGATAAAGATACCTTAATGACTTTGGGAATTGCTTCAAATAATAATAGAAGGCTAAAAGATAATATATTCTGAACAATAGTCAATAAATATGTTCTGAACAACAGCTGTACTGTTTATGAAATAGATAATAAAATAATGACATTAACAGATAATATCCGCACTCTTTCTATCAATCCCCATGTGCTCAGGTATTTTACAAGATGGTATAAATGAAAGAAACCTGTCTGTTCATAAACCACTGCCCCAAAACCGCAATGATAAAGAGGCAGGACTATACATTTAAGATTGTCAGCAGCCGTACAGCATATCAGTGAACCACAAATATTCAGAAGCATGGGTGGTCAAGAGGGAGGAACGGCGCTTCACCCACTGCGGCCTGCTGCAGGATAGACACAGCCATTTCTTGTGTGTGAACATGTTGGAAGTGAAGATTGCATTTCCCCTGGAGTCCAAAGGAAGGGGAGCCATAGCTATGCTAAGCCAATAGCTACACTGCCAGTCGCCTGTCTGTACCCATTGTCAGTGTTTCTCTCAAAGGAATAGTGTTAAACTTGCTCATTCCTACTTCTAGGGAAGTTTTTCAGTACCACTACTAATTTCTGTGCCCTTTCTCTACCTGCTCTGTTTTGTTTCAAATGGAGTTCATTGTTACAAAGTTTGTGTTAGAAATAAAGAAACATAATAAATTTAAACAATTACTATTATTTCATTGTTGATATTATTCTCCATCATCTTTGAGAGGTCCTGGAGGACAGGAGAGGTGCCCGAGGACTGGAGAAAGGCCACTGTCACTCCAATCTTCAAAAAGGGCAAGGAGGAGGACCCAGGGAACTACAGGCCAGTCAGCCTCACCTCCATCCCGGGAAAGGTGATGGAGCAGCTTATCCTGGAGGTCATCAACAAGCAAGTGGAAGAAAAGAAGGTTGTCAGGGGTAGTCAGCATGGATTCACCAAGGGGAAATCATGCCTGACCAATCTGATAGCTTTCTACGATGACATGACGGGCTGGGTAGACGAAGGGAGAGCCGTGGATGTTGTCTACCTTGACTTCAGCAAGGCTTTCGACACAGTCTCCCATGATATCCTCCTAGGGAAGCTGAGGAAGTGTGGGCTGGATGAGTGGTCGGTGAAGT
>Ga0065711_1043569_pt1 | contig 14650 bp, 9 predicted proteins | sample Hoacrofraction12_FD_59098 | JGI IMG/M metagenome (GOLD analysis project Ga0065711, IMG submission 59098) | Hoatzin crop microbial communities from Cojedes, Venezuela - Epithelial fraction 12 v2 (version 2) | ecosystem: Host-associated > Birds > Digestive system > Esophagus > Crop | place... | reverse complement strand
ACAGGAAGTTCCGTCTGAACATGAGGAAGAACTTCTTCCCTCTGAGGGTGATGGAGCACTGGAACAGGCTGCCCAGGGAGGTTGTGGAGTCTCCTTCTCTGGAGATATTCAAGACCCATCTGGACGCGGGTCTGTGCAGCCTGCTGTAGGTGACCCTGCTTTGGCAGGAGGGTTGGACTAGATGACCCACAGAGGTCCCTTCCAACCCCGAACATTCTGTGATTCTGTAAACTGCCAGCCTTGCAACACCTTTACAAGCATGTGTTAGGTAAAAACCTACCGCTGTCCTCTGTACGCCTCCAGCAAGGACGGAGAGGTCAGTAGTGGCAGCCCTGCGGTGGGACTGCCGCCCGAAATGGTGGGTTGAACATCATTCTGCTGTGCAGCTGCTGTTATTGGGCAGGTCCTGCTTCTCTGCGAGGAAAAAAAGATGGATGCTTAATTCCAGAATAATCTTGGGCGGGAAAAGGAGGTAGAGCGAGTAAATTATTTTTGGAGCCAAAATGGAGTGAAGAGGTAAAAAAGTAGAAAGAAAAAACTCTGAAGTGATCGCATGCAGGGTTGCGAAATTTTTTGGGTCTGTATTGCCAGAAAACAGACTCCCTCAACTTTTGAAGGAAATGCAGAGATAGTATTTTAGGTGTGAAGAGGCAGTGTTTTGTGTTTGAGGGGTTTAGCGCTGCAGTTTCTAAGGCATGAAGAGAACTTCATTGTTAGTTGAATATAATGTGTGTTTAATGCTGGCATTTTTATCAAATTGAGGAGTTGGGGCCCAGGCAGATCAAGTGCAGGGTGAAACTCCATGGTGGGCAGGAATACTTCTAACCATGCTTTGAGTATGATCCCTGTACTGTAATTTTTACAGCATTGCAGCAGTACTAATGTTTCAGGTGTAACAACTTCCTAGAACCTCAGCTGTGCCCTACTGTGAGAGGGCTAAAGGGTTGTGTGCCACGGTCGCCCATTCCTAGAAGTACAGAGTAGATGCTGAATCCAGTTTTCTGATTTGGAGGCCTCTTTAATACGTGTTTATGTGGGTTGCTGCATAGGAATTGGAACTATTCAAACGTTTTAAAATTAAGTATGTGTATATACATTTCTCTGAGCTGTGATAACACTGTTGAGTTATAGCAGGGAACAAGCAAAGCTTTCTTAACTGTGGCTGTGTCATCTCTGCTGGTTGGATGTAATCAAAGTAACTTTGGAAATAGTGCTTTTGGTCAATTACATGGTTCCTCTTTTCTCAACTCTTTTTTTAACTTTGTGTTGCAGAGGAAGTACCAAGATTAATGCCGGAAGAAGGGAGCATGTATTACCCAAGGGTGCAACACTATAGAGAGCTTCTAGACTCCTTGCCAATGGATGCCTACACGCACGGCTGCATCCTGCACCCCGAGTTAACAGTGGACTCCATGATTCCAGCCTATGCTACCAGCAGAATTCGTAGTATGTACTGGTATAGCTCTGGATGCCTATCAGTTAGTAGGATGTTGCATTACATTCATCTTGTGTCTTCAGTGTACCTTAAGCAGAATATATTGATCACAGATTTCCAGTTTTAGTTGCAGTCCTTGATAATTTGTGCATATACTTTTTATTGATTTTGTAGTCTGTTATGATTTGAAAATGGGAAAGAGGAAGTGTTGTTTCTGAGGTGTCTGTGGAATTTATTTTCCCAGTGACTGAAATGGGCTTCTTGTGCATAACACAAAATGGCAGCTGTGACAGCTGTGAGTATTTTATTTTCTGATCTTGCTGTTTATGCTTATTAAGCAGTTTCTGGGAACAGCTTTAATACTGCTCACATCAAACCACTACACTGCAGGATACCCATTTTTTTGTGACTGTAAAATTGTAGTAAGTTTACCTATTAAATTAAAGCAATTGCTTTCCTCTCAGAGTGGTGCAAACCTCAATGAAAGAGAATCTGTTTGTCTAATATATTATAAGAGAATCATTAGAGCCTTTTTTGTGTGAAGAATGTACTAGTGTCAACTTGGTGCCATGGGTAGGGAGGGAAAAAACAAGTGCGAAGAAGTAAGTAGCTTGGGTTCATCAGACAAACGGAAATTGTTAAAGCACAATGTCAGCCAAAATCCTGGGTGCAAATAACGCAAAAATGTAGAATCAGGATAAAGGATGAACCGATGGTCTGGTAGAATCAATGGTAAAATGCCCTTTGACTTCCTTGGGATTGGTGTTTTCCCTGATGGACTTTTATATACATACCACTTTCCCATGAAAAGTTATGTTAAGGGCAGAGGAAGTAACTGTAGATTATGTTGCCCAGTCCCCTTTATAAGAACCTCCTGAAATGAACTCCTGTTTCAAATCCAGTAATTTGCAGAAATACTTAGTTTAAACAACGTTCGGTGATATTTCGAAAAATCCTTGGCAAATAATCTTTCAGTTCTCATAGCTCTCTTTTTTCCCTTTTTTTTTTTTCCTGGGTTTGGACGCCAGAACTGGACAGCAAATTCTGTTCGCTTTGGTGTCAGATGGGGAGATAAATATTTAGTTCTTTATTCTTGTTTTTTTCGCTGTATGTATGTACAAGGACTCCAGCGTTACTTTCAGCACTACACTGGGAATCCTTGTTCAGCTGGTTGTGGATCATGACCTCAGTCTAGCTTTTCAGAACTGCTTGCAAACTTACACTGTTCTTACCAAGAAACATGGTCTGTAGCTTTTGCTTCTGTTTATGTTTTACGTTGGACTGTGTTGAAACATCGATTGCTTGCCGAGGCCCAGTTTATCAGCCAGTCCAGACCACTGGGTATCGGTGCCGTGCTTTTTCTTGATTTATGACCCTTCTAGTCTTTGTACCACAGTAAACTTTAATTGATGCTTTTATGTTTCTTTCTAAGTATTAAGAAAGAACTGAATAGTTCCAGGACAAGAATCAAATCCCGAGAACATGTCTGGATGACGATTCCCTGTTTACAGTTATGTTCTGAGATGTCTGATTTTTTTTTTTGTTCATGTCAGTGCTTTATATCGTGTCGATTTTTTTTTGCAGGATATTTTAGAATACTCGTAGAACAAGGTCAAATACTGCAGAGACTGAAATGTAATGCAACTATCCTATTACCAAATTCATAACATCATAAATTACGATACTGTGTTAGTTTGAGAAGTTCTGTTTCCAACAAACTGTGTTATCCTCCTCCTTAACATTTTTGGCAAGTCAGTTCACTTATTAGCCACACTGTTATGTTGTCAAAAGTGAAGTCAGGCAGTTAATTTTGCTTATAGTTGCACGAGTTATCCTTTATAAAACATCAGTGCAGAATTAGTTTTCTTTCTGTCTGCTGGAAACTTCTTGAGCATTGCAAAATATTTAGAAGTAGGTGTTGCTGGTCCAGCGATCAATGGTTATTTAAAAATAAATTCTTTATGAAAAGTGTCTGTAGAGTTTTAGAATGGGTGATTTCAGCAAGAGTAATGAACATTCTGGTTTTTTTTACTGAAGTAACGTGAATTATTCTCTTATATCAGCATACTGTCTCTTTTTAATTTTTTGTTTCCCCAAATGCAGGTGCAAACTGTTTATTGAACAATCGTACTTTACTCGTAGGCATTATGGATAGTTTTTCTATTTTCACATGGTGATATTCAGTGCTTTCATTACGGTTCACTTTACAATGTTGTGTTGTGTTCTGCTGATGGTATATATTCTTCCCCTCTAGCTTCTAGTTGGTGTAAATTGTCAGTTTACACACACACGTTCATATTGGTAGAGCTAAAATTACCACTTGTCTACATTGGGACGTTTTCTTATCTTTTTATACTTAAAGCACAGCCTGCTTTCTTGATTTGAGGCTTTTTTTTAATAGCTCATGGATATTCCTAAACAACTCCTTTGCTTGTTTAGAATTCTCCTGAATGGTTTAGTTTCCAGCTTTGAAAAGCTGATATTTTTCAGAGTGCTAGATATAAGGCGGCACCAGCCAGTTATGTACTGTGTTTATGCATACCAAATCCAATTAAGTAATTAATTGTATGTGGAAGATTTTTGTTGTGTGATTACATCCTTCAATTTCTTCATCTGCTATTTTGAAAGACAGCTTTCACAGTAATGTCAGGTTGAAACAAAGAACATATAAAACAGTGAGTTTATTATTCTCTAGCAAGAATGTTTTGTCAGTTTATAAGATTTAATTGGAAGTAATCTTAATTATCAAGTACAAGAGAGAGGTGATTCATGCCCTATAATTGTTCTTTTGTTCTCAGTTTATTACTAGAATTATGTATTTTTAGATGATAACTTATTATTCACTATTTTTTGATATTCTAGGTTTGTAAGTACGGCATTTTCAAGCAAACCCCCATTTTAAGGAGAGAAAAGGCTATACACGTGGAGTAGAAATCAGTAAAATTATCTTAAATTTTTCATGTCATTCCTTCTTTAAGTCATGTTTTTCTAGAACATCCATATACTCCGTAATGAACGTTTCCAAAAGGGATCACAGGTTTTTGGTGTCACGTTTTAGCTGACTAAAACCACCTTGATTCCATACTATGTGACATTTAGGCTTTTGCTGTGGAGTTATGCATGTGACCTACAGTGACCGACAGAAAATCTCAGTATGGGGCTATCTGCACTTTCACAGCATGAAAAGTGTTAGGAATCCGGAAACTAAGGTACAAAACCATCAGAGACCTGAGATATTTGTAGTAGAATTTCATGGATTTAGCACAGTTTTTGGCACCAAAATGGTTTTATTTGAATAAGAAAAACATATTAACAAGAGTTGCTCATTCTTGCTTGGCAGATCATCACTTTAGAGAGTTCATTGCAAACTGATGAGCAGAAAGATGGGGTGGAGTCAATTTCTGCAGCAGTTAAGTTTACTAAAACATGGTGATTTTGAATCCCCGCTTGGTGGTGATGCTGTATTGAAGTACCGCTTCACATTTCTTTGGTGTGGTATTCGTATGCAAGCTATTGATCAGTTCCTGTGGATTGCATTATAGGTATGTTTGGATATCTAATGTTATTCCTTTGTTTTTTTGTATCAGGCCAAATAAGTAACACAGAATCAGAGTTGAAGAAACTTGCGGAAGAAAATCCAGATCTTCAAGATGCCTATATAGCAAAACAGAAGCGCCTTAAAGTAAGAAAACTTTTTGTATTCCCCGCCCTTTATTATAAGCTTGTTAGTGTCAGATTTATTCTGTCCTGATGCAAACATTTGTTTCACCTGTCATTACCAGTAATGTCATGCAGTGGTTTAACCCTACAAGGCATGAAGCAGTCTGTCCCCCAGATCAGCGACACACTTCAAGTGTGTGCTGAGGTGTTGGACTGGTGCCACTGACTCCAAAGGTAAGTGCATATCAGTGCTGGTGTTGGGCTGTTGAGCACCCTGCAGGGTGAGGTAAACCTCAATACCTAGCATCTCTCATGCTTTTCTTCTGTGATCTGAATTGTCACCAGTATCCAGCTGACTATGTGGAGAAGATAACCACATTTTATGAATAAACACTGTAGTATCTAAGTAAAAGTTTCTCTAATATATGTGTAAATTCTGTACAATGATTAAAACACTAACCTGTATATATATTTAGTCTAAACTGCTGGATCATGATAATATAAAATACCTAAAGAAAATACTGGATGAACTGGAAAAAGTTTTGGATCAGGTTGAGACTGAATTGCAGCGGCGAAATGAGGAAACACCAGGTAAGGCGTTATTCATGTTAAATCCTGTTGATGCTTATGTTGGGGGAGACTGAGTGAACTTGTTGACAGAACCATTACGGGACTGGTTTTAATGTGTCCGATTCGATACTTTCAGCATATACTGATCAAACATCACAGAAGGGATCAAAACCATTTTAAATACTAGTTTAGTTTACTGATGCTGTCAGTGAGTTCTCACTGTCTGATGAGAGTGCTCGATCACATTTTCAACATAGCAAGTATAATTATCTGCACAGTTTTGCAGTTTTTTATCAACAAAATACGAAAAACCTTAACTACAGAATGTTATTCTTGATGTTGTAGTTGTAGGCCTCAGTTCACTGTAATGATCATGACCTTAATGTTTAACACAGCTTTGTTACAATCTTGTTTAAATACTGTGCTGATACTTGTGGTAAACGAAGAATTAGCAATCTGGATAAGTGCTCTAACGGTTAAGTAAGCCCCCTCCTCCACCCTCTTGGAAAGCAGTGGTGTTTACCTGCCATCCGCCCACATGAAAGTTGAATTTTGTTTAAATGGGATTAGTCTTCTGCTTATTCAGTGTCTGGTCTAATAGGCCAGTGGTTCTAATAGGAATCCTACCTCTGACTTCGCTGGGAGCTGCATGAAGCACCAGTCAGTATCAACTGCATCTGCCTAGATCAATAACTCTTTGCATTTGGATCTATAATTAACAGTTGTAATAGTCATCGGTTACTATCAAGACAGTAGATTTGAACCAGCGATTGAAAATCTGCGTTAAATTTTCTACTGACTCAACAGTTGAAGAGTCACAGAAAATGTTTTAACTCACAAAGGATGGTAGGATTTTGTTCAGCAAACGAAGTCTGTCACTATTTCTAGCGGCCCCTTTGCTTTCTCTGCTGAATAGCCTTTCCAAGAAGTCAACTAATACAATATTGAAGAGCTTATGAAAACCACCAGGATCCCAGGATTTCATAAAACGTACGGCTATTAGCTGCCTCTTGGAATTTTGTCTGGGGTATTCACATTTTTGAGGGTTGTGAACAGTGCTTCTCCAGGTCCTGGTCAACATCTGAGCTTCTGCTTTTCTTGCTGCTGCTCAAGTTTCTAATTCACTTACTGCTGCTGCCACTGCAGGCATCTTGCTTTCACACAGGTTAGCTTCTTTGCTCTTCCTTTCCATCATCTTGCTTACTTAATGCCCTGGGTGCATCCCCGGGTATCCTTTCAGCAACACAGGATACACTCGTTCTCTGTAGAGGCCTTTCTTCCAGACCTGGATAACTGATCGAAAAGGACTGGTACCAGCATTGTGCCAAACTGTTGTTTTCCTCTGGTGGCAAATGAGTTGAAAGGGACATTGCAGAATTTCTCTGTTTCCACAGAGGTGCTGCTGAACATTCACGCCAGTGGTTTTGCATGCCTGTTGTGGAGGAAGAACTGCAAAATGTTGCAAGTGAGGAGGGCACGGCATAGTCCCGTTTGAGATCTAGGCTACAGCAGAGTACTCATGCTGGCAGCTATGCTAACTACTAAATTTCGTCTCCTGGGTTTCAGAAGCTCTCAGTGCAGTCAGTACGGGTCAGCCCTTTCAAGTGATGGTGCTTCAGATCGCTGAAGTTAGAGGTGTGATGCTGCCTGGCAGAGCCTGCTCTGAGCCATCCCAGGAAGATCTACATCTTGCCTTTGACTGGAGAGGGAGCCTGGGGTCTCCATCTCTGCTCCTGACTAATGGTGGGCAGTGTGACTATCCATTGCTTCTCAGACTTCTCAGTGTAAAAACCCCATGGTTTGGTGTCTAGGAGGCACGAAGGAAGGACGGGTAGACCAGCTGTCTGCTCGCTGAGCTGGTGTGTTTGGTGCAGGACAGTTGTCTGATCCATTTCTTTTTGACTTTAAAATCTCCAGCAAATTAGCTGTTCTTGAGTGAATGCCATACAGCTGAGTGACACAGGTAAGACGATAAATTCTTCAGGCAAGTGGTAGCTTTTCAGTAGAAGCTAAACTGCCTTCTTCCTTTCCACTCGTTTAATTTAATCCAGATTTGAGAAATGTATTTGAGTAAAATAAGTGTTTACTGTGGGTTATAATTTATGAACCTGAAATGTGGCTCTTTTTTTTCTTAACAAATACAGGCCATGCTGCTGAGCTTAAGACTTTGCAACATAATATAATATAGTATAATATAATATAGTATAATTTTTTATCTTTCACTTCTGCTTAGAAGATGAAAATCAGCCTTGGCTCTGTGGTGATTTCTTCAGTCTGGCAGATGTATCACTTGCCGTCACATTGCATCGCCTGAAGTTTCTCGGATTAGCAAGAAGAAACTGGGGAAATGGAAAGCGGCCCAACTTGGAAGCCTATTATGAGCGTGTCCTGAAGAGAAAAGCATTTTCCAAAGTTTTAGGACACGTCAACAACATATTAATCTCGGCTGTTCTGCCAACGGCGTTCCGCGTGGCCAAGAAAAGGGCGCCCAGGGTTCTGGGCACCTCCCTGCTAGTCAGCGTGCTGGCGGGAGTGGGTTACCTTGCTTTCTTGTGTCTTCGTAAGAGGTTTGCCAGCGTGATATTATCAATTAGAACCAGACAAAGTTATTTTTAGACCCACCTGTCCCTGGTGGTGACTGGAGGGCATCTCTACTGCCCAGGAATATATACCCAGTAAAATATAAACATAGAAGAAAGGTTATGTCTGTGAATTAGAACATTGTCACACAGTAATCGTCTCCTGCTGTTGTATAATTGGAATAGCAATACCGAGATATTTGTGGAAAATATAAGTTGGGGGGACAAGAAAGGAAAGAAGAGACTTTCTTTTCAGGTGAGGACCTATAAGGGCTGTGACAGTGCTTTTGTTAAAGCGATTATTGTCTCCTTTACCCAGTAGCTGACCTAATTATAATGCTTTTATTTAATAGATATGCAGTGATGTGACAGCTTTTCACTGTGGGTGAAATGCATCACTGTGCAGAAACCAGCATTGTTGAAAGACTGAAAATAGCACTTACTTTAAATGCTCAGATTAAGGTTTAAGTGGAACATAGTCTCTGTGCCTGTCATGTGTGGGAGTGGGTGTCTCTGTACTGATTAATGTCAGTTGATTTGCAGTTGGACCTTTAGGAGTGTGTTAATAGTAGCCTTGTGGAGCCACTTTTGTCGCTGTATGTTCGTGCAGTGTGGGAAGAAACTTGAAACAGGTATGAGCATCAGTGATTTGCAAGCCAGGAGTGAAATTCTCCACAGGCATCAGTGTTCAACAAATGCTAGACTTCTGCTGAAATACAAATGGGAGTGAAAAACCTGACACTTGTCTTTTGAAAGCCTTTTGGGTAGCCTTTGGCCCAGCCAGGTACACAGCTCAGCCACAAGCCCTGGCTGGGTCGAACCAAACTATGTCGGTGCACATTTCCTGGTTTCATTGCGGTGGCTTGGTACACTAGTTTCCATATTAGTGTCCCATGTACACTTTGTTGCTTCCACTCTGAGCACGGACTGTTTTTTGCGCGTTACCTGGCTATGTTAGCAATTGCATGTGCCTCTATGAAATGTTTGCCCACAACATGCCACAGCCAACTAAGAAATGTATGCAGAACAATGCATTTTCTGAAAGTAATTTAAGATAGTTCACTGTCTTTCAGTCTGGTTAGGTAGCCTAGATGTAAAGTGAAACTAATTTAGCAATCTGTTTACTTATGGAGAGATGTCAGATTGGTGCTGAGTGAAAAATATAGGTCAGTTTGGAGACAAATGATTTGTACTTCAGATTTTTTGCAAAGCTGCACTCTTGTAGCATGTAGGAAAGTTGTAGAAAAACACTTTGATTACTTCCCACTACTCAGCAGACGCTGAGAGTTTTATTAGATTTGAACTGAGCTCCTGTTCCAATCAGAAACGCACATTTACCTGAAGGCAGTCTTTGAATCATTTTGCAACAAGAAAGCAATTGGGAAGGGCTGAAAATTCTCATGACGGTTTATTAAGGTTTTTGTATTCTGGATGAATGTCTGAAAGCCTCAGAGTTTTGTTTACAAGCTATGGATAACTGCAACAAGCAAAACATAACTTTAAATGTTTGCGTATCAACAACCAGTGCTAACAGTTCTAAGTACATTTTAGATCCAGTGCTGGTGGCTGTGGTCTCTCTGCACAATTGCTTTTGAGCACCAAGAAGATCCACTCTCACGTTTGCTGGAGAGAACTGAGGCAGTTTCTGTCTGGGCAGTCTTGCCATCTAGCAGGTACGAAAATGGATAAAATTGTTGCATACTCCTGCTTATAATTTAATATTGTGTTAGTTGTCTAGGAAAAGAAGACCTAATCTCATTGCTCCTTTTCAGTAGTAAGAAATATCTTACCAAGGAAACAATGCTTTTTTTAATTTGTCGAAAAAACAGTTTTATATTAATTCTATTTCATGACCCAGTTGTTCCCAAGAACTTGTTGAATTACATGTGCTCTATTTAGAAAAGCTTTATTATCTCTAGAGTATGTTTAATCCAACAATATTATTAATACGCTGGCAGGTTTAACTGAGTTTGTGGTTTGTATATTGCAGTTCATCTGCCTTTACTTGTAACCAACAAACTCTGGTCAGTTGATAAACACAGGGTAAGGCCTGTAACTTAATGCTTTCCTGGCATGTATTTCTGTCAGGCCATCTGTAAAATATAATCTGATCAAGTCATGGTAAAGTGCAATATATATGACTTAGCTTTCTTTAGAATTAATTTATATTTTACTTTTTTCTTCCTCTTTTTTTTAACGCATTCGTTCTAGATAAGAACTCATAAGTTCCCAGAGGTGTTCACACTCACAGCCCTGTGGGCTGTGATACAGGCTAATTATTGACAAAGCGGTTTTACTTCAGTAAAACCAAAACCTCCGCGATCTCTGCGCTCCAGCTACCGCTCGCTGCCTGCCCGGGGCTGCAGGTGCTGGTGGGGAGGGCTGGAGTCACCACCAGATGTCAGTGGTCCTCCAGGGCTGTGCTTGGGCTTTTCACAAGCAAAATGTTTGTGATCTCGGCGTAAGATGGATGTGAGCATCCTCATCAGACTAGCAGTCTCTCAAGAGCTTGTGAAACAGTTGCTTTGGTCTGTTATAGGTTGGTTCTCCGGTACCTGTCATTTATGCTTGTGTGTGGTTTCTACACTGGATAAATAAGAGGGCAAAGATGAAATAGTATTTCACATTAAAATGAATGTCACTGAACAGCAGTTAAACTTGTCATATGCAGGAATGAACATGGATAAAACTTCTGCTGTGGAAAAGTTTGGATCCTTAGTGTAATTCATGTCGGTTCAACTATATGATAGTCTACTTACTTTCACTGCCCAGAAGTACTCTGTGCAACATCGATTTCTGTACAGGTGGCAGCAAAAGGCTTATGTATGATTAAATTTCTCAAAATAGGATGAGATTTAGAAGCACATATGCTGTATATGGCTCTTTGTGCAGGATAGCTTTTGTGTCTGGTACTTGTAAAGTTTATTTTCAGCCTGGCTTATTTTCTCTGATGCCTCTGGGCACTACTGAGATTGGAAACACAAGCAATCTTCTGGTTTTCGTTTACTATTTGCTCTCATATCACGCATCAGATATATTTCATGTTGTATCTTTGTGTGTGGGACCTGCACAATAAATGTCAATTCTAAGACCACTTTCTAGACTGGTTTATGTCTTCTGTGTCAGTGAAACAAAGCACATTTGAGGATGTCACAGTATTGCTGTAAGGAGTCTGATGCTGTTCGAGGAGAGAAGCCTCTGGTATTTCTGTTTAGAAGGTGTTCAACAGATTGTCTTGCATCTATCTGGAAACTACAGTTACAGTGATAGTTTTCTTTGGCTGGCTGAGCTGTATATGCATGAGGCTCGACAGAAGCCATTTAATAGTGTTAAAAACCCATTTAAAGAAGGAGGGCAAGCCGTTTTTGTATTTTCAGTTAATCTATACCAAAAAACAAACTTCTCTTCAGTGTGTGACCCTGTTTCCTGGTTTATGCTGTTGAGCTGCAGAAGCTGGGACTCCTTTCTGTAAGGTTCATGACAAACACATAAGCTATGTCCACACTGATACTGTCATTAATGAGACCAAACTGTGCCCTGGCTAGTGTTAGTCTGGCCATAAGCTTTTTTGTTTTGTTTTTTTCTGTCTTACACTGTAACAGTCTACATTGGGCCTTCTTTTAAGCAGAGGAGACAGCACTACTTGAGGCTTGCATGTGTTTCCTCCGAGTATTTCTAAAGTCAGCAGAGCTGCTAGGATCAGATAGACAGCTGGTAGGGCTTGAGTTTCAGGAGATGACGACACGTATGCTTATGGTCCAACTTTGAGGTGGCCTTGATGTTAGCATTAATGAGAAGTATACACAGAGACATTGCTGCGACAAGCATATGTCTAAGCAGACAAGAGGAACAAGAGTGAACGGGAAGTATAAATACCTAGTCCAGATTCACACAGCCATACGTCCACTTTTGTATATCACATTTTTAAAGGTATTTCTTAATTAAGTCTTAATTTTATGAGAGCAACTAACTACTAAGGTTTAGAGAGCAGATTGGCATGCCCTGGTTCATGAGGATTAGAGACAGCAGGAGACAGAAAGTATGTGAAAAGTAGTGGATCTAGCTTGCTGGAGCACACTGCTCTGCAATAAGGCGTATGACAGATTATTCTTTGCGGAGGCCTCCTTGTTAAGTTTATCTCTCTGTTTAGCTGATGGTAGACAAAGAGGTGCAAGGTTGTGCTTAGGCAATTTATAAGATGTGCTAAGGAAGTCAAAAGCGTGTAGAAAAATCCCAAACAAAATATGTTTTTTTTCCCCTTCCTTTCTTTAAAAAGAAATCTTTAGTTTTGGTGCAGAACCAAGTCAAAAAGTCAGGCACTCAAAACTCAGGAAATACCAGAAGCCAGAATTCTTACAATACTGTTAACTCACTCATACAGTATTTCAGTAGCATTTTTATTTCTGTTTTTCTTTCTAAGTTGCAATCATGGTGTATTATTTAATGTGAAGTTAAAAATCTTGCGCCATAAAATAGTTAAGCTGTGAATAAACTTAGTGTTGTGGGAAGAATCTGTTGGAATTTGCAGAGCTGAAATCCTAGCTATTTCCATCTTAGCTTTACATCAGCATTTATTTTTACTACAGTTTAAAATACTGATTTGTATAAAAGTGTATTGTTTAAACTAATACATAGTAGCATAAATGAATATTAATCTACTTCATATATTAATATATATTAATCTCCTTTATATGCATTGTATATAATATCTCTATTCCTTCCATATTTATTCTGCTAAAAATGGATAACTGACAATTACATATATTACTATACTATTTGTAAAATCCAGCTTTAAAGCTAAAATGATGGAAAATCAGTTTATTTATTTCAGATTGACACAATAAGAATTGTCCTTTATGGTTCAGACTCAGTGCTTTAGAACGTTAGACTCATAGAATAGTTTGCTTTGGAAGAGACCATTGAAGGAAGGTCATCTAGCCCAGCCCCCCTACAGTGAGCAGGGACATCTTCCACTAGATCAGGTTGCTCAGAGCACTGTCCAATCTGGCCTTGAATGTTTCCAGGGATGGGGCAACTACCACCTCTCTGGGCAACCTGTTTCAGTGATTCACCACCCTCATTGTAAAAAATTTCTTCCTTATATCCGGTCTGAATCTACACTCTTTTAGTTTAAAGCCATTACTCCTTGTCCTATTGCAACAGGCCCTGCTAGAAAGTTTGTCCCCATCTTTCTTGTAGGCCCCCTTTAAGTATTGAAAGGCCACAATAAGGTGTCCCTGGAACCTTCTCTCCTCCAGGCTGAACAGCCCCAACTCTCGCAGCCTGTCCTCATAGCAGAAGTGTTGCAGCCCTTGGATTGTTTTTGTGGTCTGCTCTGGACCCGCTCCAACAGCTCCATGTCTTTCCTGTGCTGAGGGCTCCATAGCTGGACGCAGGACTCCAGGTGGGGTCTCACCAGAGCAGAGTAGAGGGGCAGAATCACCTCCCTCGACCTGCTGGCCGCGCTTTGCTTGATGCTGCCCAGGATACGGTTGGCCTTCTGGACTGTGAGTGCACATTGCTGGGTCATGCTGAGTTTCTCATCAACCAGCACCCCCAAGTCCTCAGGGCTGCTCTCAATCCATTCTCTGCCCAGCCTGTACTTGTGCTTGGGATTGTCCTGACCCAGATGCAGGACCTTGCACTTGGCCTTGTTGAACTTCATGAGGTTCACACAGGCCCACCTCTCAAGGCTGTCCAGGTCCCTTTGGACGGCATACCCTCCCTCAGGTCTTGTTTAACATCTCCGGTCTTGTTTAACATCTTTATCAATGATCTGGATGAGGGGATTGAGTGCTCCCTCATTAAGTTTGCAGATGACACCAAGCTGGGCTGGAGTGTTGATCTGCTTGAGGGTAGGAAGGCTCTGCAAAGAGATCTGGACAGATTGGATCGATGGGCTGAGGACAACTCTATGAAATCCAACAAGGCCAAGTGCTGGGTCCTAGACCTCGGTCACAACAACCCCATGCAACGCTACAGGCTTAGGGAGCAGTGGCTGGTAACCTGCCCGGTGGAAAAGGACTTGGGGGTGTTGGTTGACAGCTGGCTGAACATGAGCCAGCAGTGTGCCCAGGTGGCCAAGAAGGCCAACGGCATCCTGGTTTGTATCAGGAATGGTGTGGCCAGCAGGAGTAGGGAGGTGATCGTGCCCCTGTACTTGGCACTGGTGAGGCCGCACCTGGAGTACTGTGTTCCATTTTGAGCCCCTCACTACGAGAAAGACATTGAGGTGCTGGAGCGTGTCCAAAGAAGGGCAACAAAGCTGGTGAAGGGTCTGGAGAACAAGTCCTATAAGGAGTGGCTGAAGGAACTGCAGTTGTTTAGTCTGGAGAAGAGGAGACTGAGGGGAGACCTCATCGCTCTCTACAACTACCTGAAAGGAGGTTGTAGTGAGGTGGGTGTT
>Ga0065711_1043567_pt1 | contig 14651 bp, 11 predicted proteins | sample Hoacrofraction12_FD_59098 | JGI IMG/M metagenome (GOLD analysis project Ga0065711, IMG submission 59098) | Hoatzin crop microbial communities from Cojedes, Venezuela - Epithelial fraction 12 v2 (version 2) | ecosystem: Host-associated > Birds > Digestive system > Esophagus > Crop | place... | reverse complement strand
AGGAAAGGAAAGGAAAGGAAAGGAAAGGAAAGGAAAGGAAAGGAAAGGAAAGGAAAGGAAAGGAAAGGAAAGGAAAGGAAAGGAAAGGATGTCAGTATCCTAGAAAAAATTACAAAGCTATGATTTGCTTGTTTGTGTGTGTATACAGAAGCACATGCACACAGGCAGGTGTATATGCATATCAGTGACATTATATGAGACAAGAAATTATGTAATTTGAATTACTTCATAATTCAGTTGCAGTAATTTCACTTATATTTTATTATCCTTCATTGCTGAGTATAGATGATACGTCAAGACTTGGTTTTGTTACTGTGAATTTTTCTTTATTTGAAGAGAACATGCATTTATGTAAGAATAATGTCAATACAGGATATGAAAAATGTTTTACTAAAAATTATGACTGGGCATCGTGCACCCTCAGCAAGCCTGGAGATAATACAAAAGTGGAAAGAGTGGGTGATACATCAGTTGGGTGTGCTGACATTTAGAAGGACTTCTATCAGCAGAAGAAATATTCAGGGAGGAATCCCATGAAGTTCAAGAAAGGGAAATGCTATGTCCTACATCTGTGAAGGAATAATCCTACACACCATCACAGCTGAGAACCATGCATCTGGAAAGAAGTTCTGCAGAAAAGGAGCTGGGGGTCCTGGCTGACAGAACTAAACAAGGCAGTAATATCTTTGCAGTAAATAGCCTGGAGCATCTGCCTTAGGAGGAGAGGCTGAGAGTTGGAACCGTTCAGCGTGTAGAAGACAAGGTTCAGGGGCATCTTAGCAATGTGTGTAAATACTTGACAGGAAGGAGTAAAGAAGACAGAGTCAGACTCTTCCCAGTGGTATCCAGAGAAAGTGCAAGAAACAACTGGCACAAATTGATACACAAGAAATTCCATCTGAACATGAAGAAAAATGTCTTTATGATGCGTGTGGTCAAGCACTGAAAGAGGTTGCCCAGAGAGGTGGTGGAGTCTTCATCCTTGGAGATATTCATATCACAGCTGGAGACAGCTCTGAGAAAACCACTCTAGATGATGCTACTTACACAGGGGTTTGGACCAGAGAGTTTCTAGAGGTCCCTGCCATCCCCAACTACTCTATGATTCTGTAAAACACATGTTCATAATATGCATGTATATACCTGTCAACATTTTTAATAAACACCTTAGAAAAGCCTTATCATAAGAAAGGTAGTGCAAAATGGAAATAATCCTGAAGATACTACAAATTTTAAATCTTAGGAAGATTTCCCACTAGCTCCGTGAAATGTTCAGCTCTAAGTATATCACATTATTTTCCTTTATTTCACATTGCATCCAATTATATCTTGAACTGGATGTTCTTTAAGGTGTAGTGAAGATTACTTTTTTAGTAATTTATGAGAGTAGATGCTACTGCACATATAATTTCCTTTCCCTTCAGCAGGTAGAAATGATAATATAGGTTTTATACTTCTTGAAACAACCTAGTAAATGTTCTCAAGTTGGGTTTTTTTTTGTTTTGTTTTTCTCGAGATATATTTTAGTTTCTATAGACATTCATTTTTGTAGCCTTAAGGTTTTTAGTGTCAGTTATTCCAAGCTTCTTGACTTGTGGAAATCAAGAAAACTTCTTTCAGTGTATGCATTAAATTTAGATGTGGCAATGATTTCATATGAGAGGTTCAGAGAAGCATAAATTACATACCCTTAGTTATCAGGGCCCCATCTCTGCACCTCCTTATCCCTATGGGACAGAGTCTCAGGTGTCAGAGATGCCTCGAGAAATCAGTCCTCTCCTGGCCCGGTCAGAGGAAAAGGGAGACCCAGACGCATGCCCCATGGTGCACTCCAGTTCTTCCTGCATGACCATGGTGAACACATGAGGAGGTGGGATGGTGAACCCACCTTTAAGCTGGAAGCCCCTGTACGCGAACTGAGAGGGAAGACAGCTGTTAAGAAAGGGCCACCCAAGAAGGCCATCAGCGATCTCCCAGACACAGAAGAACTGAAATCACCTCCTTTGATCCTGGTGAATGGACTTCTGGTCTGCCACCGCAAGGGTCAGACAGTGAATATTCTGACCAGGAACAAGAACAGAAGTTCCCTGCCTTCATCTAGGAGGAGGAAAGGAATGACTGGGTGTACTGGATTGTGTGGATTCACACAATGGCCTGGCACACCAGACTCACAGAAGTATAAGGCTTTGGTAAACACAGGTGCACAGTGTATGCTGATACCATCAGGGTATAAGGGCACAGAACCCATCTGGATCTCTGGAGTGACAGGGGGATGCCAAGCATTGTCTGTACTGGAGGCTGAGGTGAACTTCACAGGGCACAAGTGGGAAAAGCCATCACATACCTGCTGGTACCCATATTACCACTGGGACAGATAAACTTGACTGAAGCAGATCAACAGATCCTCCTTCCAGTCTCCCTGTGGTCCATGTGACCAGTTGCCACCCTAAACCTTGCCATCATTCCTCCCCATAACTGTCCACGAAGTCATACCTTCATAAAGCCTGGAGATGGCAAAAGTGCACTTGCCTATTTACCCATTGTGTCCGGACCAGAGGTCTCTTATATACTTGGCATAGATTACCTCAGGAGAGGGTGCTTCAAGGACCCAGAGGGGTACCCATGAGAGTTTGGTATGGCCACTGTGATCACAGAGAAGATCAAACATCTCTCCACCCTGACTGGCCTCTCAGAAGATCCGTTTGTTGTGGGATTGCTGTGAATTGAAGAACAGCAGGTGCCAATTGCTACCAGGACAGTGCACCGGCGGCAATATCACAGAAACTGAGACTCCATGGCCCCCATTCATGAGTTGATTCATCAACTGGAGAGTGAAGGAGTAATCATCAAGACTCACTCACCTTTTAATTGCCCTATCTGGCTAGTGCAAAAGTCTGATGGAGTGTGGAGGTTAATAGTAGACTATCGTGGCCTGAACGAAGTGACGCCACCACTGAGTGCTGCTGTACCAGACATGTTAGAGCTCCAGTATGAACTGGAGTCCAAGGAGGCCAAGTGGTATGCTACAATTGACATTGCCAATGATTTTTTTCGATTCCTTTGGCAGCAGAGTGCAGATCACAGTTTGCTTTTACTTAGAGGGGTGTCCATTATACCTGGAAACGACTGCCCCGGGGTGGAAACACAGTCCCACTGTTTGCCATGGACTAATCCAGACTGCAATGGAAAAGGGTGATGCCCCTGAACATCTCCAATACATTGACGACATCATTGTGTGGTGCAATACAGCAGAAGTTTTTGAAAAAAGGGAGAAAAAAATCCAGATCCATGAATTATGATTATCCATGAATGTGAAACATGTGCTGCAATCAAGCAACCCAAGCGGATAAAGCCTCAGTGGTATGGAGTATGATGGCTAAAATATAAATATGGGGAGGTCTGGCAGATTGACTATATCACACTGCCATAAACCCACCAAGGCAAGTGCTATGTGCTCACAATGGTGGAGGCAACCAGCGGCTGCCTGGAAACCTACACTGTGCCCCATGCCACTTCCCAGAATACCACCCTGGGCATTGAAAAGCAAGTCCTATGGCGACATGACACCCCAGAAAGAACTGAGTTGGAAAACAGGACTCATTTTCGTAACAGCCTCATAGACACCTGGACCAAAGAACATGGTATTGATTGGGTGTACCTGATCCCCTACCATGCACTAGCCTCTGGAAAAATTGAATAGACTGCTAAAAACCACTTTGAGAGCAATGGAGGGTGGGAATTTCAAAAACTAAGATACTCATTTAGCAAAGGCCACCTGGTTGGTTAATACCAGAGGATCCATCAACCGGGCTGGTCCTACCCAATCAAAAATTTGATGCCCTGTAGAAGGGGATAAAGTCTCCGTAGCGCATATGAGGCATATGTTAGGGAAGACAATCTGGGTTAGTCCTGCCTCAGGCAAAAGTAAACCTTTCCGCAGGATTGCTTTTGTTCAAGGACCTGGGTGTACCTGGTGGGTGATGCAAAAGGATGGGGAAGTCCGATGTGTACCTCATGGGGATTTGATTCTGGGTGAGAACAGTCAATAAAATGAGCTTGTATGATGTTAACTGTTAAATGACCCTGTCACTGTCTGTTATCACTACTATAGTTGTTATATGTTATATAAAGGATATTACAGTCAGTATCATCCAAACTAAGGGAGGATGGACTTTAATGTTACCTAGCAAAGCACAACGGTGGTGGGAATGGACCTGGCTTCAACTGCTAGCACCCAGCAACTTCATCAAGATCCACATCTTCAACCCGCAGACCATGGGCACAGGTCACACCAGATACACCAGTCATGAGCTCCGGACGCAGCATGCAACGGCCCATCACCTCTCCTGCCCTGAAAGACTGTTACAACAGATAGACCCCAACATCATACACTAAATAAACTCAATGGACATTTTAGAGGGATGGTCTGTAAGCTAAGGAAATTATATTTATGTGTGTGTGTATATATATACATACAAAACCAGAAGAAGTGAAAGTGTGGACCCTGGGCATGGTATAGAATAAAGGGTGGATAATGTCCTGGGTTCAGCTGGGATAGTTAATTATCACAAGAAGCTGGCTGGGTTGACCCAAAAGACCAATCAAATGGGATATTCTATACCATGTGATGTCATGCTCAGTATTTAAGTGAGGACCTGGCTGACAGAGAGGTTTTTGCTACTCAGGAGCAAGCTGAGAATTGGGTGGTGAGAACATTGCATGTTGTATATGCTTTTCATCAGTATCATTGATTGTTGTTTTCTTCTCCCTTCACCATTCTGTTAAACTTTTCTCATCCCAGCCCACAAGTTTTTGCCTTTCTTTCCTTCTGATTCTCCTCCCCACCCCACCAGGGAGGGAGAAGGAGTGAGAGAGTAACTGCATGGTTCTTTGTCATAAATTGAGGCAAAACCACAACATGGTGTTACTTTGAAATTCAAACAAAAAGGAAAACTGACTGTGCTGAAACTTCATGGGATTCTTTCTACTGCAGGCTATTTGAATAACAACGAACAGGAAAATCTCTGGGAATTTATTTATCTCCCTGCTAGTATTTCCTTTGTTCTGGTCTGCACTCAGCATCCCTGTTGGCTTAAGGCTTTTGAAAGTCACATATAATACCGTACTATCATTTCTGTTGTCTTTGCCAAAGTAAAGATGTCTACATATGTGGTCAGACAAGACCCAACAGCACACTAACATAACACTGACTTCCTCCAGCCCATACATCTTGGTTTTCAAAGAGAGAAAATCCAGACTCACATACTGATGGAAGATGTCCTGTTTTTGACCCAGGAGTCCAATCAGGACCTCTGAAATTATGATAGGACAGTGAGGATGAGGGAAGAGATGTTTGATACACTCGCAAATTAATCTACTGATTAATTTCTAATCTATGACAGAGACACGTAATTTGGTGTTCAGCAGAGTGAATTGAAAGAGAGAAGCATCCAAAAAATGGAATTCAGGTTTTTGATAGGTCTATGGTATAGCTTATGTCTCTCTATTAACCTCAAAAGGGTCTATGGCAAAGAGATTAACTTACATACTTCTAGTAAATTCTATAATTAGGTTATGTGATGTCCTCTGAAGAATGGTCTTTAGCCACCAAAATGGACTTCTTGTGGTAATTGGTTCACATTACTGTTTTTTATGAAAATAATATCTGGGCTTAAAAAGATCAAAACCAGTTTATTTTTGTGAGTTTTTAAAAACACATTTTGAAATCATATTATCAGATAGACAATTCAGAATTGGTCCACCATGTAGCTCTGTAGCTATTTCAAATCATAACTGCCCTTTAACCCGTTTAGGTGTTTCGACATTACTCAGGATTTTTAAGGTTTGCTTTCATTTAAACTTATTCTGTTCAACTTACCAGCTCAACTCATTTAGACTAAGAGAGGCTAGTAAATAATTGCAGGAGCAATTGAACAGACAAAGCCACAGGAATCTCCAGGAGGGCCAAAGTAACTGGGATCCTGCCTCCTGACATGCTGCCCCTTGACCGATATCGTCATGTAGGCAGGGTACTCCCACATCATCCAAGGTGACGTGTAGGCCACACTACTGCCGTGTTAGGTCTGATTCTCTCAAATCGTATTGCTGAAGCACAAGTCCTATCCATTTCAAAAAAGCATTTGCATGATCTGCTTTTACTGTCAGATGACCCGCACACTAATTGTCCCTGACGGTCCCCTGGAGTTGCAGCATCACTAATGATCCTCTAATTGTTGTCGGTGATCAGAGAAGTCCCTGTATGGGAGTGTTACTTCTCATTTTTCTTACTGTCTTAATAAGGCTTGGTTTATAATGTGTCAGACTCCATTACTGTTTGGAGCACACTAATAACGACTGAGGTAAGACACTTCCTCTTTAGGGATGGTTACAAACACAGAAGGGGATCCGAACACACCACCAGACATACTTCAAACTGTATAGATCATTTGCTGTGTTTTGTCTCTAATCTGTGGACCACACTAGCCTAGATGTCCCTTGAAAGCAAACAAGATGATTGGTTATTTTCTACCCATATTCTATGGTACTTGGAAAACACCTGCAGTCTTCACAGTGAGCTGGATATACAATCATAGATTGGTAGAATGCTTTGGATTGGAAGGGACCTTTAGAGGTCATCTAGTCCAACCTCCATGCAGTGAGCAGGGATATCTTCAACTAGACCAGGCTGCTCAGAGCCCCTTCCAACCTGGCCTTTTGTGTTTCCAGGGATGGGACTTCCACTCACTCTCTGGGTAACCTGTTCCAGTGTTTCAACACCCTCATTGCAAAAAATGTCTTGCTTATATCCAGTCTAAATCTATCCTCCCTTAGTTTAAAACCATTACTCCTTCTCCTGTCACAACAGGCCTTGCTAAAAAGATTGTCCCCATCTTTCCTATAGGCCCCCTTGAAATACTGAAAGGCTGCTATAAGGTCTCCCCATAGCCTTCTCTTTTCCAGGCTGAACAACCCAATACTCTCAGCTTGTCCTCATAGGAGAGGTGCTCCAGCCCTCGGATCATTTTTGTGGTCCTCCTCTGGACCTGCTCCAACAGCTCCATGTCCTTCTTGTGCTGAGGGCTGCAGAGCTGGATGCAGGACTCCAGGTGATGTCTCACCAGAGCAGAGTGGAGTGGCAGAATCACCTCCCGTTACCTGCTGGCCATGCTTCTCTTGATGCAGTCCAGGATATGATTGGCCTTCTGGACTGCAAGTGCACACACTGTTTGCTCATGTCAAATTTTTCATCCATCAGTACCCCCAAGTCCTTCTCCACATTTGCTACTCTGACACACTACTACAGTAGGACAAGCATCCAAATATACCTCCAGATATCTTCTACTTAGCATTGGAGTTGAGCAACATGTGCTGATTATTTTTATAGGCTTTTTGTTACAGTTACAATGAATTTCACATTGAAGTTATCTGCAGACACATAACCAAAAAGGCAGTTATGACAAAGACCAGGAAATACCTAGGCTTGTATGCCCCATACTATTCTTCCTGACTCAGCTGTCCTGTCAAACAGTTGATACTCTTTGAATTACATCTAGTGAATATAAAAGATTTTCTTTCTAATCTTTATCAATTTCCTTATGTTTCCACTGAGATGAAGGGTTACACATTTCCCTAACCCTACTCTTCTGTTCCGTTGAGAGCATGTGGAAAGACCAAATAGTATTGCTGAGCAGTGGTAAATACTGCATGACCCATATTGAACTCAGGGAAATGATCAAGATTCCTCTACAACTGTTTTTCTTGGGTTTTAGTAATGTTTCCTCTGTGCTACTGAATTATTAAATTTAGAAAAGACACTGGAGATTTAATAAGGCAGCACCAAATACTCTCATGGATCTTTACTATCAGTATGAACTGCGTAGGATAGATGTAGAGCATTAAGAGGTTTATCATTTAATGCTGGGTTTGCATTTCTTTTTCAGCTCAAGACATATTATTTTACATATCTTGGCAAGTTATTTACACACAATGATACCTATATTTCTTGAAATAAGATAGTTTCAGCACTTTAGCATTCACTGGTATGTAGAGGAAAGCATGTTTTATGCTGTCTCTTCGAAAAGCAATTGAAGTCTAGGTGAAAAATGTAGGTGTTGGAAACTACTGGATGGAAAATAATATTCTGAATGCTAAGAATATGATATTCAAGCTCTTCTGCTTGAAATGTCAGCACTGGTAGTCCATATCGAGCTCCAGACTGATATAAGCAGTCATTGAATCAGAACTTAGATAGGAGGAAAGTTATGTATAATACCAAAAAAAAAAATAGTCATACACTATCTAAAGCAATTGCTGTTTCATCAGGAACAGAATATCACAGAAACGGTGATTCAAGTTTTAATAACATTCTGGGCAATTTCAGCTTTTACTTCTAATGAAATCATGTAATTATGTGCCAAGAAAAAGTAAATTATGACACAATCTTATACTGATATAAAAATAAATGAAGCTGAAAAATGTTCTGGCTTTGTAAACAACCTATTTATTCAAGCTACTGTTTCAATAGGACAAGATACCTAGGAAAACACTCTTTGTAACAGCCCAAATTTAGTTAATTTTTTTCCCACTATGAACATTCTCTTTCCTTTTTTTTTTTTTCTTTCTTTTTTCGTATATTGAGGACTTTGAGTATGAAGAGATAAGCCTCAGCTTTTGGATGCAAGTGACAATGAATATATTTCCTCAGTGAGAAATGGCAATATATATGTCTATATTTGGTTTGCATGGCAAGGTTTGAGTAGGTGGGGGGCTGCAGTGGTGGCTTCTGTGAGAAACTGCTGGAAGCTTCCCCTGTGTCCAATAGATCCAATGACAACTGGCTCTGAAAAGGACCTGCTGCTGGCCAAGGCCAAGCCCATCAGCGACAGTAATGCCTCTGTGATATCATATTTAAGACAGGGAAAAAAACTGCAGCAGGTGGGAGGAGTGAAAATATGTGAGAGGAACAACTCTGTAGACATGCAGGTCAGTAAAGAAGGAGGGGGAGGAGGTGCTCCAGGGGCTGGAAGAGAGATTCCCCTGCAGCCCGTGGAGAAAACCTGGTGATGAAGGCTGTCTCCTTGCAGCCCATGGATGTTAACAGTGGAGCACATATCCACCTAGCTCCAGCTATAAGCTGTTCACTGCTTTTTTACAGGTGAAAAGTAATACCCATATGTGCAAAATGATTTCAGGTTAGACATGCTTATCTTGTTATATGTATAATAGTTCCTCAGAGTTAAGATTTGCATAAAACAGAATGTATTTATATTGTTGACAAACCTGATATTATTATACTTTACCTTATCAAGTAGTCAGCTTGAACTGACTGATGTATTACTTCCAACTATATAGCATTTTATACACGTGTATTTTTCTTATCTTCTATTCCAATGTAGATAAAGTAATTTTTATTAAAAGTAATAAATATGTGAATTAGGTTGATGTGATTAAATTAGCACTGATATATTCCAGTCAGAAATGAGTAGCCTCATCCAAACTGATATGGGTCACAAAACCACTATGACTCTCCTCTCCTTATGGAAACTACTTAATAAACACAGACTCTTGGCCTGATAGAAGTCAGTGTTAATGCTCCCTGGAGCAGGTTTAAATTACGATAGCTGACAGCTAATTTCTTTGATGATTTATTTGTTTGTACTAGTGTTATTCTAGAAAATTAAGGCTTGCCAATAGACTGAGCCATTAAGGTGACAATACCTTCTCCAATTCCTTTCAGTTTTTCTTCTGCGTGTATTAAAGTACACATGGGAGTATGAATGCATATTGTATTTTCAGTGTCAATTTCTAAAGCAGATGTGTCTGATTTTTTTTTAAATATTATTTTCAAGTCTTTAGTTGTGTCATGCAACATTAGAATTGACCGGATTTCTGCAAAAGTACAGTCTGTAAGGTGCTGAGAATTATACCATTTAATTCTGCTTGTAGTTTCTCCTGAGAACTAAGAAAGTGTGCAGACATGCTGTTAAGAGCAAAACTATCTGCTATTTACATTATAAATTCTGACTACTGTCCTAAAAGGCTACTTTAGGCCAAATTCTGTATCTCTACACAGGGGATTTCTTGAACACAAATCGCTGAAACCTTTATCTCCCAGGGCAGACACAGCAGTCATGTTAAACATCTACGGGAAGCAGTTTACTAGTTTCTGACATGAATAACGGTAATCAGTCATCAGTATTCAATAATACTTTATGAGCAATATCGAAGTAGAATTTGATATCTGCAAAGAAACTCAGTGCTTACACGTAATCAAGGCAGTTATGAAAGCTGGATGTAAACTACCCATGAAATCAGAAACAGCTGTAAGTATTGAATAATTTGGTCACTCTTGAAGAGTTTCTCAGCTCTTTTGCCCACAGGTACAATATAGCCAAGGCTTTACTCAACACAGAATTTATCTGTTTCCCACTCATGGATTATTCTTAACTGGTATTGATACATGATATTGGTGTATAGTTAGGAAAGCATATCGTATCTTGAGAGAGTAGCATGAAGTTCCTTTTCAAAAATAGTATTCTTTCTTTGGAAACACAGTTAGTTTAGATTTTTTACCATATAATATGATTAATTTCATTTTCCTGCGGTAAAACTTCTGGTTACACTAAACTACTTTGATTTTAAATATATGTAATGCAAAACGTGACCTTTATTATCCAAAAGATTATTGTCTTTATCACGTAGATATATGTAAATAACATTTTCTGATATATCAGGAAGAAATTTCTTTAATATATTAGCAAAGCTTTTACCTAGCTAGAAGTCTCCAATCTTATTATAAAACTATTTGCTATTCTTTGCAAAAGCTTATATGTTTGAGCAGTGTATGTGTTCTGGTTTCAGCTGCAGCCGGCAACAAAAGCGCCACGCGGCCGCCCCTCCCCCGGCCGCGGTGCGGAGGAGAATGGAAAGAAACAGGCAGAAACCGGTGGGTCGGGATAAGGGCAGTATAACAGAACAGCAAACAGAGGGAACAGGAACAACAACGATACAGAAAAGGGGAATACACAAAACAAAACATACCGCACAACAGAGCCGCTCTCCTGAACCGCCGCCGCTGCACGCTCCCGAGCCGCGAGTGAGTTCCCACCGCGCTGCCCCCCCCTCACCAGAACCCAGCATGACGGCACACGGTATGGAATACCCAGCTCTGTTTGGCCAGGTTGGGGTTGGGCCAGCCCACTCGGCTGTGCCTCTTCCTGGATTCTGGTGAAAATTAACCCTGTCCTGGCCAAACACAGGACAGTATGGAATTGTCAAAATGAGCTATTGATGAATTGTGACTGCTTGCTGTTAACTCATCTGGAAAACTTCAGTGAACAAAGTATGTTATACAGTGTGGTAGTACATTGCTATTTGATGTGTTCTACAAAAGCTTAATAGGAAGTCATTATAAGAGGTAATCTTTTCCATCTGATTCAAATACTTCTCTTACTAATCTTGGACTAGGGGTAATTAAGAACAATAGGATGCTGAAATAGCTTTTGTCAATTCTTTTGAAGTAGTAGCTGGAGTTACTGCCTTGAATATTGTTTCTTCAATGAAGCTTTTTATGTTGGTCAAAGATAGACTTCCTCTTCTGGGGCCTATAAACCCCCCCCCCCAGTTCTTTTCTTACATTGGAAGCTGAGCTGTTTGCTATATATGAACTCACAGTCTTCAAAAAATTTGAGTTTTTAACACTTCAATTGAAAATAAAAAAAAAAACAAGCCACACCACTGTGGGAAGTAATGATGGAATCAGGCTTTCTCGCTTGCCCAGCTCCTGTACTTACCTAGGAACACAATTAACCTTGGGAATTTTACTTTACTATTTAATAATATTAGCTTAATAGTAATAAAAAAGCTTTAATAAAAATCTTAGTAATTGTCAGAATATTCTTTGTAGAAGTTTCTTCTGTCATATTTACAATAACATTTTTGTAGGCTGTATAGCCACAGCAGAAGCCTGTTATACCCCCAAAGCAGAAGCAGGCTGTGCTAGAGTGAATTTTTGTTTCCCTTGAAATCAAAATGTAGCTACACTAAAAAAGAGTATCAGGTCAGAGTGTACAAGCATTTTGTAACATTGTTAAACTACTAATGGTATTCTGTAACAGTGCTGAACTTAAATCTTTAATTAATATATAATAGTGAGGAGGCAAATAGAGATTTTTTGGTGTAAGCGCCCGAATGGGGTATAGGACAATGTGCACAGTTAAGAGCAAAACACATAGAACAAGCAGGAGCAACACACAGTGGAAGGTGGATAATCCTGCAGTGCACTCGGTTGCGATGGGATGGAGCTAACTTTCTTCATAGTAGCCTGCACAGTGCTGTGCTTTGCATTTATGGCTAAAGGAGTGTTGATAACACACTAATGTTTTGCTTATTGCTGACCAGTGCTTGTGCAGCAACAAGGGTTTGTCTTACCCACCTCCCACACCAAGTATGCTGGTGATGGACAAGTGGTTGGGAGGGGACACAGCCAGGACAGCTGACTCAAACAGACCAAGGAGTACTGCATACCATACAACGTCATGCTGAGGAATAAAAGCTCAGGGAAAGGAGGAGGAAGTGGGAGACATTTGTGGTCACAGCGTTTGTCTTCCCAAGCAACAATTACTTGTACTGAGTCCCTGCTTCCCAGGAAGTGACTGGACATCTGCCTGCCTGTGCGAAGTAGTGAATGAATTCCTCTCTGTTTTGCTTTCTCACACAGCCTTTGCTTTTCCTATTAAACAGTCAGTATCTTGATCCATGAGTCTTCTCACCTCTCTTCCATTTTCTTCCCATTCAGCAGGAGAAGTGAGTGAGCAAGAGGCAGGATGCGTGTCTGGCTGCCTTCTGGGGTCAACTCACCGTAATAAGCAAGATACGTGGTGAAATCAGAGTAAGTCCTGACCCACAAAATAAAATGGACTATGTCACAAATAGACGGGATCACCTTCCTTTTGGGAAGGAGGCTAAGGAATGTAAGATGACAATGATGAGAGCAAAAATGGAGAAGAAAGAAGATGCCTGCTTCACTTCCAGCTTCACTCTTCAAAAACTTCTGAAGCCAAATTACTCTGACTTTGCTGAGTAAAAACCATCAAGGACTAAAAATCAGTGCTAACTGTACAAGATTGTCTCTGGCATTTTATACTCTCAGATAATTTACAAGATGTTTGATAAGATCAGCTTGCTTTATATATTTGGTGATTATGAATGATAACGACTAAGAACTAACCATTAGCAAAGTGTACTGTTGATTGAAGTCAATCCAGTAAATTCTCATTTTGACTTTTGAAACATAGCTGATTTCTTAGTCTTTTACATATTTGCATCATGGCATTTACTTATGCAGTTAAGGCGTATGCATATACATGCATACATTCATTCAGTTGCAACAATCCAGTACAATTTACTATTTCTTGTAAACTGTGGCTGTATTTTACAGATGATTCAGTTGTCACTTTCTTACCTAGGATATATTTTACATCACCATGGTGATTTCATTATAATTTCCTACGGTCTTATATAGATCTTTGCACAGTTGTTGTTTTCTTCATATGATCTCTCAAGAATCTGTGAACTATTTCTACAGGTACTAGTTCTGGTTTGGTTACAATCCAAAAAATGTTGCAATACTTCAAGTATGCATTCAATAGCAAGCTCTCATATAATTATTTTACAGAGGATATGCAAGATCCAGCACTTTAGTCCTGTCATCTTTGTTCTGAAACCTTTTGATTGTCTAACAAAATATTCCAACACGAATTACAGATTTATGGAGTTACAATTTTCCTGTTTCACAAAGTGGGGTTATTTTCATTGGTTTTTTTTTTGTTTGGTTTTTTTTTCCACCGCCATGGATTTTTCAATCTACTTATTGGCGAGGAACATGAAAAGGTTATGTACTCTCATGTTGTGATGCAGTTGATCACAAGGTCATATAACTTTGAATAGGTGGCACTAACCTTGGATAAATGTCCTCTCTCGTAATTTTAGACCATAAGAGTTTGATCTATATGTCTGATCTAGTCTAGTCTGCGTTTCTACTCAGTCAAAACCCCTGTTTTCTTCAGAGGGTGAATCAGCTCATTCTATAACAACCATTTAAGTTAGGACTAATTAACAGCTCCTTTGAATGCCTACACCCATCTGTGAAGTGTCATCGAAGTTGGGTGCTAGCACTAACATAGACATCTGTTTTGCATCAGGAGCGGCTGGTGTGTTCTGATTCCAGTAAGAAAGGCACTCAGTATCTGTGAAGTATCATTTAAAATGCTATTTGTTAGCTTGAACACAATAAAGAAAGAGAGGTTAGCACAAATACCATGACCCCTCACACACTGGAAATCTCAAACTGTGCAACACTGAACAGGTCTCTAATCCACATGGAGAACACCATGAAGGCCTCTTCCATAGAAAGGGCTGGTCATTCATCACAAAGGGAAAAAAGAATTCTTGGCCACGAGCTGGCGGGGCTCATTGAGAGGGCTTTAAACTAGGTTCGAAGGGGGAAGGGGATATTGCCCAGCTCACTAGGGATGAGCCTAGGCTTGGCGTGCCAGGGTCAGGGGTGAGATCGACAGCCCAGCTCAAGTGTGTTTACACCAATGCACGTAGCATGGGCAATAAACAGGAGGAGCTGGAAGCCATTATACAGC
>Ga0065711_1043546_pt1 | contig 14652 bp, 16 predicted proteins | sample Hoacrofraction12_FD_59098 | JGI IMG/M metagenome (GOLD analysis project Ga0065711, IMG submission 59098) | Hoatzin crop microbial communities from Cojedes, Venezuela - Epithelial fraction 12 v2 (version 2) | ecosystem: Host-associated > Birds > Digestive system > Esophagus > Crop | place... | reverse complement strand
CCTTCTGCACAGTAAAGCGCACATAATATTCCTTATCGTCAATTCTAACCTTCCCGACGTAATTATCAAAACTTTCTACGTTCGGATGTGCTTTGTGTTTCGTTCCGTCCGGGCGCACCTTTCCGCCCAAATTATCTGGTTCCGAATAAGCCAGAACTGATTTTCCAAGGACTTCTCTTAGGCAAGGAACAATTCTCGCAAACAATCCATTCTCCTTGTAGATTTTCTTGAAAGCTCCATGGAAGAACTCTATATTTGACCCATTTTTTCAACTGGTTCAAGTTCAAAGAATTTTTTTCTTAGTTCCTCTTCGCTATAAGAATGTTGTTCTGCAATTTCAGGTTCTATTGAGTCAATTGCCCGTTTCTTTGCTGCTTTCTCCCAGTCTCCGAACCACTGCTTGAATCGGTTGGTTCGTGTGAGCAGCGTAGTCGGATGCATCTGCAAAAACCGGAGGCCTCGCACATCTTGTCGCAGATGCTGGCGGCGAAGAAATGACGAGGGTTCGGTTATTGCACAAAAAAAGCGCCTGCGGAAATGCAGACGCTTTTTCTGTTTTTCGTTGATGCTCAGCGCGTGGTTGTGGTGAGTGCTTCGTAGATGGCGGGCCACTGGTCGGCGAGTGCCTGCATGGAGGGCAGCAGGAGGTTGGCGCCGGCGTCGAGCAGGGCGGAGTCGGGTAGGGGACCGGTGTTAACGGCGATGGTGAAGACGCCGGCTGCCACTGCGGCCTGCACGCCGAGGGGCGCGTTTTCCACCACCACGCTCTGGTTGGGCTGCAGGTTGCCGCCCTTGCGCAGGCCGATGAGGTAGGGCTCGGGGTTGGGTTTGCCGTACTTCACGTCGAAGGCCGTGACCATGTGGTCGGGCGTGAACATGCCGGGGTAGTGGGTTTGCAGGCGCTGGAGCAGCGTTTTCTGGCCAGAGCCCGTGACGAGCACTGGCGTGAGTCCGCTTCGCTTCACTGCGCTGAGCGCCTCAGCCGCGCCTGGCATGGGCTCGGCGGTGGGCAGCGACGTGAAGATTTTGGCCTTGTAGGCGTAGATTTCCTGCTCCTCCTGCTCAGTGGCGGGGCGGTGGCGCTGCCGCTCAGAAACGATGTTGATGGTGCTGGCGCCCGTCCTTCCTTCGTGCAGGAACGCTTCCTCGTAGGGGAGGGCGAGGCCGAAGTGCGCCATGGCGAGATGCCAGGAGCGCGCGTGGTTGGGCATAGAATTGAAAAGCACACCGTCCATGTCGAACATGACGGTGTGCAGGTCGAGGCGCTGGTAGTTGTGCGCCTGAAGATATTGACGGATGTTGTCGGTCACTTGAGTCGTTCTTGGATGGCTTTGCTCTCGGCCTCGTAGCCAGGCTTGTTGAGCAGGGCGAACATGTTGCGCTTGTAGGCCTCCACGCCAGGCTGGTTGAAGGGATTTACGCCAAGCATGAGTCCGCTGATGCCGCAGCCGATTTCAAAGAAATAGATGAGTTGTCCGAGATGGTACTCGTCGAGTTTCTCAATGCTGATGCGGATGTTGGGCACACCGCCGTCCACGTGAGCGAGTTGCGTGCCGAGCTCAGCCATTTTGTTCACTTCGTCGATGCGCTTGCCAGCGAGGAAGTTGAGGCCGTCGAGGTTCTCCTCGTCGCTGGGCACCTGGAGCGTGGCGTTGGGGTGCTCCACGCTGATGACGGTTTCGAAGATGGTGCGCTCGCCGTCCTGAATCCACTGTCCCATGGAGTGGAGGTCGGTGGTGAAGTCAACGGCAGCGGGGAAGATGCCCTTCTTGTCCTTGCCTTCGCTCTCGCCGTAGAGCTGCTTCCACCATTCGTTCATGAAGTGGAGCTTGGGCTGGAAGTTGGCGAGGATTTCGATTTTCTTGCCTTGCTGATAGAGCGCGTTGCGCATGGCAGCGTACTGTGCGGCAGGATTCTCATCGAATGCCACACTGCTGCTGGTGCTCTTTTCCATGTCCTGCGCGCCCTTGACGAGGGCTTTGATGTCGAAGCCGGCGCAGGCGATGGGGAGCAGGCCCACGGGAGTGAGCACGGAGAAGCGACCGCCCACGTTGTCGGGAATGACGAACGTCTTGTAGCCCTCCTTGTCGGCCGTGGTGCGCGCCGCGCCTTTCTTGGCGTCGGTGATGGCCACGATGACCTTCTTGGCGGTGTCCTTGCCGCGCTGGTCCTCGCAGAGCTTCTTGAGCAGGCGGAAGGTGATAGCCGTCTCGGTCGTGGTGCCCGACTTCGAGATGTTGATGACGCCGAAACGCTTGCCGCTGATGTAGGCAATGAGTTCGGCCAGATAGTCTTCGCTGATGTTGTTTCCGGCGAAAAGGATGCGGGGGCTGTGGTCTTCGCAGAGCCATTCGAAGGAGTTGCTGAGCGCCTCAATCACGGCCTTTGCGCCGAGGTAGCTGCCGCCGATGCCTGCCACGACAATGGCGTCGCAGTTTTCGCGCAGCGTCTTGGCAGTGGCGCAAACGTCGTCGAGGAAGGCGTCTGTGGTTTCGGTGGGGAGGTGGAGCCAGCCGAGGAAATCGTTGCCGAGGCAGTTGCCGCTTTCCAGGGCGCGCAGTGCCTCATTGGCCTGTGGCTCAAGCTGATGCAGGTCGTTCTTCAGGAACGCCTGTGCTTTGCTGATGTCAATTTTCATCATGGTTCTATAGATATTTAATGTGTGAATGCGATGTGGTCACCGGAAGGAATCGGAGAGGATTTTGATTTCCACTGACGGCGAAATGCGCTCGTAGAGGATGTTGTAGACGGCATCGAGGATGGGCATGTTCACGTGGTAGGCGCGGTTGATTTCCTTCATGCACTTCGTGCCGTAGTAGCCTTCGGCAATCATTTCCATTTCCAGTTGCGCGGTTTTCACGGAGTAGCCCTGGCCAATCATGGTTCCGAAGACGCGGTTGCGCGAGAAGTTGGAATACATGGTGACGAGAAGGTCGCCCAGATAGACGGAGTCGGAAATGCGGCGCTCGTCCGACGGCTTGATGGTGCGCAGGAAGCGGTCCATCTCCTGAATGGCATTGGCCACGAGCACGGCCTGGAAGTTGTCTCCCTGCTTCAGGCCGTGGCAGATGCCGGCCGCGATGGCATAGACATTCTTCAGCACGGAGCTGTATTCGATGCCCTCAATGTCGGTGTTGATGCTGGCCTTCACGGTCTTGCAGGCGAGCAGGTTTGCCACGAGCTGCGCATTGTCGGTGCTGGGGCAGCCCACGGTGAGGTAGCAGAGGCGGTCGAGCGCCACTTCCTCAGCGTGGGATGGTCCGCCGATGCTGGCCACTTGGTCTTGCGGCACGCTATAGACGTGCTGGAAATAGGCCGAGACGGTGATGTTGTCGTCTGGCACAATGCCCTTGATGGCAGTGACGACCAGTTTGTCGCGCAGGCTGGTGCGCAGTTTCTTGAGGTGGCTCTTCAGGTAGGGCGACGGCGTGACGAAGATGAGCGTATCGCTTTCCTTCACGATTTTGTTGATGTCGGAAGAGAAGTTGATGCGCTTGGTGTCGAACCGCACGCTGGTGAGGTAGGCAGGGTTGTGGCCAAGGCGCTTGAAGTCTTCGATGCGGTCGTCGCGTCGAATGTACCAGTTGATGGTGTCTTCGTGGTTGAGGATGATTTTGGCAATGGCCGTAGCCCAGCTTCCTCCACCCATAATGGCTACTTTTCCACAACTATTGAACTGCATGGTCAGCTGAGTTTTGCGATGATGGCGTTGAGTTCATCCACCGACGGCTTCTGCACGTCGAGCTTGTATTTCTTGATGATTTCGCCGATTTGCTGCTGAATTTTCTGCGCGTTGCCGTCCTTCAGGTCGCTCACGAGGTTGTAGCCAGCCTTCTGCAGCACGGGCACGATGTCTTCGCTCAGGCCGAGGGCGGTGTACTTGTCGGCGCTGTCCTTCGGCGCCTTCTTCTCGGGCTTCATCTGCGGGAAAAAGAGCACTTCCTGAATGGTGGGCTGACCCGTCATGACCATGGCCAGGCGGTCGATGCCGATGCCGATTCCGCTGGTGGGCGGCATGCCGTACTGCAGCGCGCGGAGGAAGTCTTGGTCGATAATCATTGCCTCGTCGTCGCCCTTGTCGGCCAGGCGCATTTGCTCCTTGAAGCGCTCCTCCTGGTCAATGGGGTCGTTGAGCTCGGAGTAGGCGTTGGCCAGTTCCTTGCCGTTCACCATCAGTTCGAAGCGCTCGGTCAGGCCCGGCTTGCTGCGGTGCATCTTGGTGAGCGGCGACATCTCCACGGGGTAGTCGGTGATGAACGTGGGCTGGATGAAGGTGCCTTCGCAGAACTCGCCGAAGATTTCGTCAATGAGCTTGCCCTTGCCCATGGTGTCGTCGATTTCCATGTTGAGCGCTTTGCACACTTCGCGGATTTCCTCCTCGCTCTTGCCGGTGAGGTCGTAGCCCGTCTTTTCCTTGATGGCATCGAGGATGGGCAGGCGGCGGTAGGGCGCCTTGAAGGAGATGGTTTTGCCGTCAATCACGGTCTCGGGCTTGCCATTCACTGCGGTGCAGATTTCCTCGAGCAGGTGCTCGGTGAACGTCATCATCCAGTTGTAGTCCTTGTACTGCACGTAGAGCTCGAGGCAGGTGAACTCCGGGTTGTGGTTGCGGTCCATGCCTTCGTTTCGGAAGTTCTTTCCGATTTCGTAAACGCCTTCGAAACCGCCCACGATGAGGCGCTTCAGGTAGAGCTCAGTAGCGATGCGCATGTACATTTCAATGTTGAGCGCATTGAAATGGGTGATGAACGGACGGGCCGATGCGCCGCCCGCAATGGCTTGCAGAATGGGGGTTTCCACCTCCGTGTAGCCCGCTTCGTCGAGGATGCGGCGCATGGTGCGGATGACGGTGGCGCGCTTGAGGAACGTGTCCTTCACGCCTTTGTTCACCACGAGGTCCACGTAGCGCTGGCGGTAGCGCAGCTCGGGGTCGTCGAAACTGTCGTACACTTGCCCGTCCTTCTCCTTCACGATGGGGAGGGGCTTGAGGCTCTTGGCCAGCAGCTTGAGGCTTTGGGCATGAACGCTGATTTGGCCCGTCTGGGTGCGGAACACGTAGCCTTCGACGCCGATGAAGTCGCCCAAGTCGAGCAGCTTCTTGAACACCACATTGTAGAGGTCCTTGTTCTCGCCGGGGCAAATGTCGTCGCGGGTGATATAGACCTGCACGCGGCCCTTGGAGTCCTGCAGCTCCACAAACGATGCCTTGCCCATGATTCGCTGGCTCATCATGCGGCCGGCTATGCAGACTTTGCGCTGCGGGGCGTCGTCCTGGAATTCTTCAACGATGTCGGTGGAGAAGGCATTGGTGGGAAACTCGGCCGCAGGGTAGGGGTCGATGCCCATGTCCTGCAGTGCCTGAAGATTGTTGCGGCGTTGTATTTCCTGCTCGCTGAGTTCTAAAATATTCATGTCCTAAAAGTTCTTTTTGCGCTTTGCGCTCCCTATATATAAAAGGAGAGCGTTCGTTTTTGAAAAGGATGCCCTTCGTTTTCGGAAAGGATGCCCTTCGTTTTCGGAAAGGATGCCCTTCGTTTTTGGAAAGGAAGGCGTTCGTTTTCCGGAAGGTGCTTGGTGGGGGTGGGTAAAGATTCGGCGGAAGCCCAGCAAACGCTGTGGGCTTCCGCCGAACGTTCAGTCTTCGGCCGCAGGTGCCTCCGCGCTTTGTGCGGGTGCATCGTTGGGCTCAATGAATTTGTATTCGAAGTTGGGGCTTTTCACCGAGGGGTATTGGCTCCTGGGGTCCACGTCCTGGCGGTTCTTCAGGTGCTCAATCATGCGGTTGTAGCAGTCCATGGGGCTTTCGGCCTTGAGGCGTGCGCGGAAGAGTGTGTCCACGTATTGGCACTTGCCGGTTTCGGGGCTCATGACTACGCGCTTGAACATGATTTTCGACTCATACCATCCGGGTTTGGGCTCGCTGAGCATTTGCAGCTGGTTGCGCTTCTTCTCGGCCATGGACATGCGGTTTTCGAATCGCTGCTCCTTGTGGAGTTTCTCCAGGTATTTGAATTCGGCCATGTCTTTTGCCTCGGTCTTGAGGAAGAGGATGTAGTTGCTGTAGCTCACTTTGAGCCTGAAGGGGTAGGCGTTGTCGCTTTGCGCGAACTCGGCGACGCGCTGAATCATGTCGTCGTTCACTTTCACGTCGTGCAGTGTGGCGAGGAACGCCTTGACATCGTCCATGTTGCAGGCCAATGTCTCGTGGTCAAAATATCTTACGTAGAGGTTCATAGTGCGTAGGGGAGGGGTAATGTGGGGTGAAAAAGCGATTGGTTTAGTTCAGTCCGAAGAGGGCTTTCAGTCCGTTGTCCACGCCGCTGAATCCCATGAATGCCATGGAGAGCAGGCCGGCAGTGAGCAGGGCGATGGGCATTCCGTCCATGGCCTTGGGCACTTTGTTCATGGCGAGCTGCTCGCGCAGTCCGGCAAAGATGACCATGGCGAGGAAGAATCCGAGCGCGGTGCTGATGGCATAGACCACGCCCTGCAGCAGGTTGTAGTCCTTCTGGATGACGAGGATGGCCACGCCGAGGATGCAGCAGTTGGTGGTGATGAGGGGAAGGAAGACGCCGAGTGCCTGATAGAGCGAGGGCGACACTTTCTTCAGGATGATTTCCACCATCTGCACGAGTGCGGCGATGACAAGGATGAAGGCGATGGTCTGCAGATAGGCCAGGCCGTTGGGGTCGAGCACAAACTTCTGGATGACGTAGGTGACGATGGTGGCCAGCGTCAGCACAAAGGTTACGGCCAAGCCCATTCCCGATGCGGTGGAGATTTTCTTCGACACGCCGAGGAAAGGGCAGATGCCGAGGAACTGCGCCAAGACAATGTTGTTGACAAAGATGGCTGAGATGAAAATGAGGATGTATTCCATAATGTTTATGCTTTACGAAGTTTGTTTACAATGGCGATGAGGTAGCCCAGCACGATGAATGCGCCAGGTGCCAGGATGAACATGAGCATGCCTGCGCTTTCGCCCTGAAGGGGAATGCCGCTCAGGCCGAAGTCGTCGCTCTTGAACACCATGCCGGTTCCGAGGATTTCGCGCACGGCGCCGAGGATGGTGAGGGCCATGGTGAAGCCGAGGCCGATGCCGATGCCGTCGAAGATGGAGGCGACGGGCGAGTTCTTGGCCGCAAACGATTCGGCGCGGCCCAGGATGATGCAGTTCACCACAATGAGCGGGATGTAGAGTCCGAGCGTGGCGTAGATGCCTGGCACGTAGGCCTGCATGAGCATCTGGAGCACGGTCACCAGCGATGCGATGATGACGATGTAGGACGGGATGCGCACCATGTCGGGAATGAGGTTTTTCACCAGCGCGATGAGGAAGTTGGAGAGGATGAGCACGAAGGTGGTGGCGAGGCCCATCGAAAATCCGTTGATGGCGCTGGAAGTGGTGCCCAGGGTGGGGCACATGCCGAGCAGGAGGACGAAGGTGGGGTTCTCCTTAATCAGTCCGTTGAGAAATATCTTCCAGTTATTCATGGTTTTCAGTGTTTACGGGTTCGTTTGTTTCGGGCGCCTCAGCGGGAATGGAGTCGTTGGAGGCAGCTTTCTTGCTGGCGCCTGTGGATGCAGCGGTTCCGCCGTTGGCGAAAATCTGGTTGTAGGCATTGGCAATGGTCTTGAGGAAGGCGCGCGAGGTGATGGTGGAAGCGGTGATGGCGTCGATGTCGCCGCCGTCCTTGCTCACGGTGAAGTTGCACTGTCCGGGGTTCTTGCCCACCACGGTGCGCTTCTCGCCGTTCTCCTTCTGGAACCAGAGCCCGGCCTTGGCGCCCAGTCCAGGCGTCTCGGCGTGCTGCAGGATGGTGTAGCCCTGAATGGTTCCTTCGTTGTCGAAGCCCACGAGCACTTTCAGTTCGCCGCCGAAGCCGTTTTCGCTGGTCTGCACGGCCTTGCCCAGCCCTGCCACGTCATAGACCACGAAGGTCTTTTCCTTGTCATCGATTGTGGCAGTAACGGTGTCGGTGCTTTCCACGCTCACGTCGCCGCCGCCCATCACGGCCTTGATGCCGTCGGACAGGTTCTGCGCGTTGATTTCCTCAATTTTCGGTGCGGTCACGGCGTTCACGTAGGCCAGCAGGCCGCCTGCGATGATGGCAATGCCAGTAAGCACCAGCACCATATTTGTTAAGGATGATTTCAGTTTTTTCATAATTCCTCCTTATTTTTTAGCTGGCACTTCGCCGAAGCGCTTGGGTTTGCAATAGGTGTTGATGAGGGGCGTGAAGGCGTTCATGATGAGAATGGCGAACGACATGCCTTCGGGGTAGGCGCCCCAGGTGCGGATGACAACGGTGAGGAAGCCGATGGCGCAGCCGTAGATGATTTGGCCTTTCTTCGACATCGGGCTCGTCACGTAGTCGGTTGCCATGAACACGGCGCCGAGGAGCAGACCGCCGCTCACGAGCTCAAACTTCGGGTTGGCGAACTGTGCGGGGTCGGCCAGGTGGAGCAGGCCGAAGCAAACGGCTGCCGTGGCGATGATGCTCACGGGGATGTGCCAAGTGATGATGCGCTTCCAGAGCATGTAGGCCAGGCCGATGAGGATGGCCACTTCGCAGACTTCGCCCATGCTGCCGCCGGTGTCGCCCACGAGCATCTTCAAAGAGTCGAAACCATTAGCCATGTCGATGCCGTTGAGGTCTTCAGCGCTCACTTGCGAAATGTGCTTCAGCAGCGCAAGGGGCGTGGCGGCCGTTTCGCCGTCAATGGTCGCGAAACCTTGCAGCGGCTTGGGCCACGTGGTCATTTGCACGGGGAAGGAAATGAGCAGGAAGGCGCGGCCGGCCAGCGCGGGGTTGAACAGGTTGCAGCCCAGGCCGCCAAACGTCATTTTCACCACGCCGATGGCGAACAGGGCGCCGAGGATGACAATCCACAGCGGCAGGTTCGACGGCAGGTTCATAGCCAGCAGAACGCCGGTGATGATGGCAGAGCCGTCGCGCACCGTGTTCTTCGGATTTTTCAGCAGATATTTGTTGATGGCCCATTCAAAGAACAGGCAGGAGGCAACGCTCACGAGCGTCACCAGTATGGCGCCCAGGCCAAAGTAGTAGAACGAGCAGAGCAGGGCGGGGATGAGCGCGATGAGCACGCCATACATGTTCCGCTCGATGCTGTCACCGCTGTGGACGTGGGGCGACAATGAAACAGTCAGTTTATTCATTGCTTTACTTCTGATTTCTGGATTTGATAATTCCCATAACGGTTTGTTTGCCCACGCGGATGTAGTCGAGCAGCGGGCGGTGCGACGGGCAGGTGAACTGGCACGAACCGCACTCGATGCAGCTCGTCACGTCCTCCTTCTCGCAGCGCTCCCAGTCCTTCGCCATGGTGAGCTTCGAAAGCAGGTAGGGTTCCAGGCCCATGGGGCAGGCGCCCACGCACTTGGCGCAGCGGATGCAGGGTTCTGCCTCTGCGCGCTTGGCCTCGTCGTTCTTCATGATGAGCACGCCGCTCGAGCCTTTGCAAATTGGCACTTCGGTGTTCACCAGCGCTTTTCCCATCATGGGACCGCCGCCGATGAGCTTGCCAGCGTCCTCCGGCATGCCGCCGCAGGCATCGATGAGCTGGTTCATGGGAGTGCCCATGCGAACCAAGAAGTTGCTCGGCTTGGCAAGCGATTTTCCCGTCACGGTGACGATGCGCTCAAACAGCGGCTTGTTCTTCATAACAGCCTGATAGACAGCAAATGCCGTACCTACGTTCTGAAGAATTGCTCCAACGCTCACGGGCAGGGCAGGGGGTGCGGGCACCTGGCGTCCCACCACGGCGTCGATGAGCTGCTTTTCGCCGCCTTGCGGGTATTTCACCTTCAGCGGAACGACCTCGATGTCGAAGTCTGCCTTCATCTGCGCGGCCTTCTCGCTCATCAGCTTGATGGCGTCGGGCTTATTGTTTTCAATGCCGATGAATGCCTTATTCACGTTCACGGCCTTCATCAGCAGCGTGACGCCCACGAGGATTTCGTCGGCGTGCTCCAGCATCAGGCGGTGGTCGGCGGTGAGGTAGGGCTCACACTCCACGGCGTTGATAATTACCCATTCGGGCTTCGAACCGGGAGGAGGCGACAGTTTCACGTGGGTGGGGAAGCAAGCGCCGCCCATGCCCACTACGCCGGCATTTTTGATTTTCTCGATGATTTCCTGCGACGTCAGTTCTGGCTTGTCTTTCAGCGTAACCAGTTTGTCGCTGCGGTCAATGGTTTCTTCCCATTCGTCGCCCTCCACGGTCACGTAGATGGCGGGTTTGGCGTAGCCGCTGGCGTCCACCACGGTGTCCACTTTCTGCACCGTTCCGCTCACGCTGGAGTAGATGGGGGCGCTGACGAAGCCGCCAGCCTCAGCCAGCAGCGTGCCCACTTTCACCTTGTCGCCCTTCTGCACCACGGCCTTGGCCGGAGCGCCGATGTGTTGGCTCAGCGGGAAAACAGCCACTTTCGGCAGTTCAGCCACCTGAATGGGCGAGGCGGCCGACAGTTTGTTTTCGGCGGGATGCACACCGCCTATTCTGAATGTTTTCATGCCTGGTCCTCCTTCTTTTCTGCGGGTTTTGCGGCAGGCGTTTCAGGCGTCGCCACTTTCGGTTCTGTTTCTGCAGCCTTTGCCTCAGCCACGGGCGCAGCAGGCTTTTCTGCAGGTTTCTCTGCGGGCGCAGCAGGTTTTTCAACCGTTGCAACGGGCTTCTCTGCAGGTTTTGCAGGCGCAGCGGCAGGTTTAGCCGTTGCAGCAGCCGTTGCAGCGGGCTTTGCGGCAGCAGGAGCGACCTCGGCCTTGGGCTTGCGCGGCGGCATGTTGATGGCGTGAATGACCTCCTTCGGGCAAGCCTCTTCGCACTTGCGGCAGAGCTTGCACTTCTCTGGGTCGATGTAGGCCAGGTTGTTCTCCACATGAACTGCGTCGAACTCGCAGGCCTTCACGCACTTCTGGCAAGCGATGCAGGCCACTTTGCAGGCTTTCATCGCCACGGCGCCCTTGTCTTTGTTCATGCACTCCACAACAACGCCCATCTTCTTCTTGCCCTTCATCTCGCGGATTTCGATGATGTTGCGCGGGCAAGCCTTGGCGCAGGCGCCGCAGGCCGTACATTTCTCCGTGTCCACCTCGGGTAGACCCGTCTCCGGATTCATGTGAATGGCGTCGAACTGGCAGGCGGCCACGCAGTCGCCACAGCCCAGACAGCCGTATGCGCAGGCCGTTTCGCCCATGCAAGTGGAGTTGGCCACGCGGCAAGTTGCCACGCCGTCATATTCCACCAGCCGCGGACGGTTCTCACACGTTCCGTTACATCTCACAACAGCCACCTTCGGCGCTGCCTGAGCGGCTGCGGCCATGCCAAGAATCTCTGCGACCTTGCTCATGGTCGGCTGCCCGCCTACCGGGCAAAACAGACCCTCAATGGAGCCCTTCTCGTCGGCGCTCTTCACGCACGCTGCGGCCATTCCGCCACAGCCAGGGAAACCGCAACCGCCGCAGTTGGCGCCAGGAAGCGCCTCGGTCACTTCGCCCAGGCGCGGGTCCTCTTTCACTGCAAACTTCTTGGCCGTGGCCCACAGCACCAGCGCGCTGATGAGGCCTACCAAGCCCAGAACGATTACAGCAATCAGAATTACGTTCATAAACCTTATTTTAATTTTAAATTTGTTTAATCCACATAATGACGTAATACACCGCCAAAACGCCGATGGCAATGCCAAAGCAAGCCAATTCGCCAACAAAACTGCTGGCCACAGCCACCGCCACAATCAGCAGCAGCAACGGAATGCCAAACATCCATATCGACTTCTTAGTCAGCGCCTTGCGCTCGGCTTCTGTGCATTCTTGCTGCGACGTCAATCCGCAGTTCTCCCGCAGCTGACATCCAGCGCAAGCTTCATTTTCCATATTTAATACTCCCTCTTTCGGATTGCAAAAATACTACATTTCCGCCGATTGAACAAGAAAAATTCGATTTTTATGCTTTTTCAGTCCCTCCCAGAGCGAAAAAATCTGGATTTCTTGCGCCGCCAAATCAATTCCTTCGCAAAAACGCCGTTTTGCAAACTCCACTTGGCAATTGCCTCATTCTCTCTCGCATCGCGAAAACAGCACCGCCTCCACCTGACGGCAAATGTCGCGCTGCCCTTGCTGCGTGGGATGCCCCGCCTTCATCTCAATGTCTTGCAAGTCAATGGTTTGCACGCCAAGGCGGTCGCACACCGCGTGGATGCTCTCCTTGTATTCGTCAGTCAGGATATTGTTCACCAGCAGCCACAGCTCGGCAGTGGGGTAGTGCAGGCGCAGTTCGTCGATGAGGCACACCAGCGCCGGTCGGAACGTCCACAGCGGGCTCTCCGTCAGCGCCTTCGTGCTGTCCGCCGCCACCGCCAGGTGCAGGCGGAAAATGGAATCCGCGTTCCACATATACTCGCCCAGCGGCACGCGCGCCCAGCAGTCGTTCGTGGCGCCGAAGACCAGGATGATGTCGGGGCTGCCCAGCGCCAGTGCGCGGTTGACGAACGAGCGGTTCGTATAGTCCTCCTTCCGGTAGCCGCGGTAGGAAATCGTGGCGCCGCTGAACGAGTTGTTGCGCTCCAGTTTCAGCCCGTTGCGCTCCACCAGCTGCCACCACCACGTCTGCCGCACGTCGTTCACGTCAGTCCGCTTCACGTCCGGCCGCCACCGCCAGTACCACACCGCGTTCGTGTCGGGCTGCAGGAACCCCTCAAACGTGGAGTAACTGTCGCCCAAAATCGACACGCTCCGCAGCTGCGCCGCGCCCGGGGCCGCCGTCAGCAGCACCATCAAAAGCATTACAATCCGTCTCATCATTCCTTCGTTTCTTGTCAATCGCAGTTTATTTCTTGCCAATCGCAGTTTATTTCTTGTCAATCGTTATGTTATTCTTGAAAATCGTTCTGTTTTTCTCTGGAAATCGCCCCTTATATATTATAATAGGTGTACCGCCCTCCGAGCCTCCGCCCCATTTCCTTCTGCAAAGATACAACACAAATCGCCCGATTCCAAACAAATCCGCCAAAAATGTGGACACGAAGAAACGAACCGCAGGGCATGCCCCGCAGTCCGTTCCTATGCGTAATTCTCTGAATCAGAATGTGATGCCGACGCCGAGCGAAAGCGAGTGGCGCGTGCAATTCTTTTCCGTCGTGGTCACCTCGTAGGGGTTCTCGTTGATGATGACGAGCGGCACGTCGGCAAACTGCTTCAGGTTGTAGGCAATCTGGAAGTTGAGACCGAAGTGCTTGGCAATCTGATAGGTGTAGCCAACGCCCAGACTGCCCGTAAAACCCTTCACGTAGTCGCCAGTCTTGATGGCGTAGCCGAGGTCGGCAAAGGCGTAGGCGTTCGGCACCTGCTGCAGCGCGTAGTAGCGCACCGTGGCGAAAATGGGCAGCGTGTTGTAGTCTGGGTCATTATAGCGGTCCCAGCCCACCCCGATGCCGGCAGACCAGCGCTCTGCAAAGTCGTAGCGCGGCGCGAAGCGGATGGAATGTCCGCTCAGCCCATAGTCGCCGCGAGTCAGTTTCGTGCCCATGAAATTCTCCACAAACCCCAAATTGTAGTGGTAATCCACGTCAAAATGGAGCTTGCTCTGTGCCCGAACGGGCGAGGCGAAAAGCATTGCGCCGATGAAAATTGCAAATAGTTGTTTCATAATCTTGTGGATATTAATTAAAGAATCATTTGCATGGTGTATTCTGAAGTCTCGTGGTGGATGTTTGGACCTGCGACCATGGGGAGGAATTCTTGCGTAGTGTCGCTCCGAAGTTCATTCTCGTAGAACGACTTCACGCGGACAGTGATTTTGTCGGAGTCGTTGGGTACATCTGGCGCGGAAAGCAGCCTGAAGTACCGGAAATGGAAGTCGAGCACGCCATTCGTCAAGCCGCTGTCGAAGCGCTCCACGAAGACATATACGGAGTCAACGGGGTCTTGTTTTGAGACGCTGAACCCATGGTTCGTCAACAGTTCCAGCGTGTCTTTCTGGATGAAGAACTCGGCCTCTTTGGAATTCTTGCTTTCAGGGGCGATGGACATGGAGATGTGCTCTCTCAGACGCTCGCGGTCGCCTTGCACATAGACTTCGATGCGGCGTTCAAGAATCTTGTGATTAATCTCACGCGGTTCGTATGGATTGCACGCCGACAGACTAATGGCTGTGGCGAGCATGAAAAGAAACTTTCTCATGGTGAAAAGAATTTTGAGTTGTAATCGTAATTTTGCTTCAGCAAGGAGGGCGCGCGAGTCCTCGTGTTTTCAGGTGCAAATTTACGCAATGTCGTGCTTATATGCAAGTTTTTTGCGCTGTTTATGAGCTTTTGTCGAAAGAATTATAGGATGCCGCCGAATGATTTTTGCGCCGCTGCCGAAGGACGGCGTGAAAACGATGCCCTTCCTTTTCAAAAACGAAGCGCTTCGTTTTGCAAAGGCAACGACGTACTATTTGGCCACTCTAAAAAAACAGGCAACGTTATACAATCTGACCGAACCTTATGCTTCTAAATGATTTTTTTCTTTCTTCCCCACTATTTATAATCAGAAATAACTCAAAATAAAGATAAAATATGAGAAGAAGAATCAGAATTACGGAATCCCAATTAAGGAGAACCGTAAACAGCGCAGTCAGAAGGCTGCTCAG
>Ga0065711_1007551_pt1 | contig 14652 bp, 5 predicted proteins | sample Hoacrofraction12_FD_59098 | JGI IMG/M metagenome (GOLD analysis project Ga0065711, IMG submission 59098) | Hoatzin crop microbial communities from Cojedes, Venezuela - Epithelial fraction 12 v2 (version 2) | ecosystem: Host-associated > Birds > Digestive system > Esophagus > Crop | place... | reverse complement strand
CCCGCCTGGACAAGGTCCTGTGCAGCCTGCTGTAGGTGACCCTGCTTCGGCAGGAGGGTTGGACTAGATGACCCACAGAGGTCCCTTCCAACCCCTACTATTCTGTGATTCTGTGATTCTGTGAACTGAAATAAGATGTGGCTGCGCTGTCTTCCAGGTCTAAGACTGACTGGACAGGTAATGAAATTTTAACCTCCTACCCAAGCCCCGACTGGTACACCGTGTGCTCCTGTGCTGAGCAGCTGCTCCCTGCTCTCTCCAGTGAGATCAGCATTGTCCCTTCTCTTCTCCCCATCATTTTAGGCACCTTGGTGGGTGCTCGGACTTTTGCACTGTGAGAGTGGTTAATTTCATCATGGAAATAGGAAACAAATGTATACGTACTTAATCTTATCTCCTCATTTATGTATAATTGCCTCTGGATCTTTTTAGAAATTATTACCTAGCACAAGCCAGAACTTTTTTTAATGGAGTGGAGAAAAGACCCAGACAAATCTTAACTACTTGTAGGATGGATTCAGTGAGGAAGGAATCCCCTAGAGCTGCTCTGTTCTGTGATCTTTGTTTCTAAAAGTGTTTTAATTCTTCTTATGAAATATATCTTCAATCAAGCGGCACCTTTGGTTATAGTCTTATTTGAAGATATACAGAGATGAGAGGCTCTGCTAACAGTAATGGCATCACGCAGCTTTTACAATCCAGCTTTTCAAGATCTGCATAAGCTGCTAGAAATAACTTTAACAAAACATAATCCAAATATCTGAAATGAAAGAAGAGAACTGAGAAGTGATTTGCACAAAGGGAGAGCTGCCTGTTTACCACACACAGCAACAAGCTAAGATCACAGCAGTGGTGTTTCTGTCCAGGTGCACTTGAAAACACTCACCTTTGTTCAGATTTCTTTGTCTTAGTTCTTAAAGAAATGCTAAAGAAACCAAACAGACACAGAAGGGAACACAAGGGAACACAAGTGCTTCTACCAGCAAGTCTGATAATTCTAGCATCTATGAGCCAAGGAATTAAAAAGGTTGGTGTGAAGTACCGTGCGGATCCAGCCCCACGGCCTGTATGGCAATCCATCTGTTTCTATCCATGCATTGCAACATTTTTGTTCTATAGATTACCTTCTGTAGGTGTATTAACCTAGAGACTAAACAGGCTGCAGCCAGAAAGACAGATTTGAAGCATAGTTTGTCTCTTTTAAAATGACTTAGAGGTGATTTCAGGTTTCCCCAACTCTGCTGGACACTTTTTCCTTTTGAGAGTGCCAACTAATTGTTTTTTCCTGGTGACTGTCTCCTAGAACTTGTATTACTACACACTTGGAGGGCAAGCAATGGGGGGGGCTATAAAAATGTCTCAGAAAATGCAAGTAAAAATTATTTGAATCACCCCTGTGCATGTTTCACCAGATTATTCACTGAGTAGCAGCATGGAGACAGATGTGACGTACCAAGAGGAAAAGAGAAGTGCAAGATTGTATTTTCAGGTACCACTGACTATCTTCCAGTTGACCACACTCAAGTTTTTGTTTTGCAAGCCCACTGTCTTTCACACATTCCCAATGTTACCTGTCACTTGAGCGACGACGTAAGCAAATGGAAGTACCAAAGGTTCCTGACACTGTTTGCTCTTCTTCCTTCACCTGCAGGTAGCTGATCTCATGCAAAGGCGGCTGCTGTTGCAGAGCACCGGCTGCATTTCCAGGCTGAGCCATCCACGGTGAAGGTCACCAGCTCTGTGATCTATTGCATGGTTCTCAGTTTTTTTAGTTTAAGATCTTTATACTCCATCTCTCCTCCATTTCTGTCCTATTCTGTCCCTGCTGCATAGTTTGCATTTATTCGCACAAAATACTTGCTTTTACAGCTTCTACAGAAATGGATATTGTTTCCCCCTAACTCATTGTATGCATCATGCACTCATGTTTTATACTCTTTGTGGTCTCCAGCATCACTACAATATTGTTCCTCCATGAAAGTCCCTTTTGGCAGGTGAGCTTTGGGGTGCAGGACAGCAGTGTTGCCAACCTGTGCAATTGTAACCCTGGTCTCGGAGTGTTTGCTAAAGCTCCGGCTTGAGGCAGACATGTAAAGGTGAGTCTTCCAGCTTACCTGTAACAGAAAGGAGTGTATTGTTTTAGCTGTCTTGGTGACAAAGAGAAGAGTCCGAAAAGGAAATGTCAGAATATCCTCAATGTGAGGAAACTAAAACGAATTTTTCTTCTACTGGTATTAGCTTGGTTTCCTAAGTAAAGTAAGCAGAAGTGATCATTTATTTGTTTTGTGCAAGTTTGCAACTATATCTACACTATGTAATCTTTCAGTTAATTCTGTGCAGGCTGGTGAATGCTTAATGAACACAAAGTGAAATTAAAAAAAAAAGGAAAAAAAAATAGAGGTAGCTGTTAAAGCTGTGGTTATTATCAGCCAGCTGGCAACCATCCCCGGGGCACTGGCCAACCAGCACGAGCACCGCTGTGGAGGTGAAGTTTCAGAGCATATGTGGGTGAGGGAGGATTTTTGTGGTGGTTCTTAGGGGGCAATGAACAATCAACCAGAGGAAGCAAAGATCATTAGTTATGTGAGTATGCTGCTTGTGGAGCAGTCTTTTTATGACGTCCTGACTCACCAAGTCTCAGTTATGATTTTGGAAAACTTCATGTTAGCAGCAGAGGGGCTGACGGACCCACACGTCTCTAGTTGACAGCCTTTGGGTTTAAAATCTTCTGTAGCTTTTTTCTCTCTCACCTGTTCAGGGGAGAGGAAACATCAGCCACAACCTCAAGCCCCCAGGCATTCTGTGACCATATGTTGCAGTGTAGCATCCCTCACTGTCCATGCCACTTTTGACACTGTGTAAAACCCCATGAAAACAGCTGTCTTACCCATTTCAATCCTTTGTCAGCCCATAAAAATAGATTAAGACAGAGAGTTGGCAGACCAAACAAATACAAGGATATGACAACACTTTCAACCCCTGGATTTGGGGAGCAGTGGTTTTAATAATGGATATTGATATTGGAAGTGAGAGGCGGTGTTTCAAAGCTGACAGGAGGCTGGTATTTTGCTCTTTTTCACCTTGAAGCTCTTTTTGATAAACTATAAAAAATCCCTTACACTTACTATTGCATTAAGGCTGATTTTACTCTGCACTTTACAAGCTGTCCTTTATTGCATGATTATGATTAAAACAGGAGAATAAAATGTAATGCCCCAATGATTCTTCTTCATCTTTCTCTGGCAGACTTTCTGTGCCTCTCTTTAAGTCCCTTGCTTTTAATTTCACCTATATTTTACACCTCGTACACACAAATTTACTTGCTCCTTTGCACTCAGCCTGAGTGCAAAGATGAAACGGGCTCGCAAGTTTGCGTTTTCGCTGTGACTAGCCTCTCAGGGCCTCTGCTGGGGAAGGCCCACGCACTCTGCAGTTTGCCTGGAGAATTTTCAGAAATCATTGTTTATTGTTATGATAATGATCAGTTGGTAGATTTTTATCTCCTCCTGTAAGCTTCTCTGAACAACTGAAGACAACAGTCTCTGTATCCAGTGACAACTGCTATTTTACAGAAGTTTGGTTACTCTTTCATTTTTGGATAATATCAATGTACATAGTATTCATGTACATTTGTTTGCGCAAGGCCTGTACTTTGTAATCCATTGCGCTTTCTTTTATAATTTCACACTGTGGGAGTGCCACGGAGCCAGTCCCTTGAATTTTACCAAATTAATCAGCTGCATCGGATCTCAGTGTGCTGCAGCGCGTCCGCATCAGCCTGCCGCAGCCGGGCAGCGCTCGGGTGGAGGAAGCTCTCCTGACCTGTGTCCGTACAGAGGAACTGCTGGCACAGCCACGCGTGGGAACAGCTGAGGAGGGCCCCGGAGTGGTGCAGCTCTGCCCTGCCGTGGCTTAGCGGTCCGGCACCCACAGCAGAGCCCCCTCGTCTCCCCCCGCACCAGCCACGGCCCCGGGCGGGGCGGCAGCGAGCGGAGCGGCAGGGACACTCTGTCAACCCGGGCGGGCGGTGCCCCTGCCGCCGGGGGGAAGGAGGAGGGCAAGAGAGAGCGGCTTGCAACTTGGGTACTCAAACAGCTTTACTAATAACACTAATAATGTTAGTAATCAGAAAATGAAGCGAAACACACAAGGCCGAAACGGAGCTCCCCGGGGCTGGGTGCCGCGGGCCTCCACCAGCAGCTGCCGGGCAGCACCAGGCAGTCCCGGACTGGCCCCAGCAACAGACAGGGACTGGACTCAGGGATGCACGGATCGGGATCGGGATCAGGATCGCAGGCAGGACAAGGAGCAGGGTCCTCTTCAGAAAGCGGCCATGGACGAAGACAGCGAGCCCGTCATCAACCCCTACCTTTAATCAGAGTGTGACGTGGGTGGCATGGCACACCGCGTTGGTCATATCAGGTCCCCTGTCCTGTCCGCCCCTCCCTGCAAGTGTGGCCTTTTACGACTCCTCGCTTGTGGAACTTAAAAGGTCTATCGGTGACCTTGGATGCTGTAGTGATAATTATAAAGAGGGGCCTTTTTCTACATTCCTTTCCTACTGTTAGCTCAGTGTAACTATAAACATCAGATGTTATCAGCTCTGGAGCAGACGTTGTCTGTAAAATATGCAGCCAGCTTCAGAAAAATGCAGTTACTTAGAGCAACTTTACTGTAAGGAAGATTCAGTGAAAGAGAATTGGTTCTGTTTTAACCAAAACCAGGACAAGATTCAACTCGGCTGGATCCGGCCTGGACAGTGTCAGCAGCCACAAAGAGGCAGCGGCTAACAAAGGTCAAGGACAGCATCCCTGTCGGACATCTGGGACCGTTTGGCTTAGCTGACAGCACATCAGCACATCGTGAAGACCCATGGGAGTTTTTACTGCTGGTTTTTCACTGTAAGAAAAGAAGGCCATGAGATTGAAAAAAATATACTTGCTTTAGGTGTTGATTTAGATATCGTTTTGCTATAACATTCAGACTCTTTTTTCCCAATGCTTTATTTCTAGATTTTTTTTAACCTACCCCAAAGTATCTTTCACTCCTTCTGGTGCTCAGCTGGATGCATGCTGCTGCATGCTTTTTGTCCCTAGAGCTTTTTCTTCCAAGAGGCCCAGTTTGCTTCTCTCACTCAGCCTGGAGATGATTAGGAAAGTTTTCTTATAGAATGTGTCTGAGTTTGCTATAGCCCTGCACAAAGTCCTATTAGCACAGACACGGGAAAACTCAAGACTGTATTAGAAATTAAATTAATTTATTCTGTGTGTGAATACATTAATGGGTCTAGGAATTGAAGCTTGAGTATGATGAGTAGTTAAAGCTTCTAAACTTTAACAAGATCAAACATTTAATAATGCTGAGGCTGTATTATTGCCTCCCCTGCAATGAAATCCTCCATTTTCTATTGCTTTTTTGCAGATGATGGCAGGGGAGAGAGCTGCAGCCACACAGCCATAATCTCATCACATAACGCAAGCTCATATACCTCTGAGACAGATGCAAGTGGGAGCCCTATTAGGTCCCATTCAGAGGGAATCTCCTCCCATATAGTGCTACCTATAGTTTGAGACTAATTATGACACATTTCTGGTAGCTTATTTAATAGAGTCTGTTTTTCCAGTACTCTTGTAATTGCATGAAAAAAGGTCCCTGAAGTCTGTGCCGAACGTGGTGCAGAGCAGGAGGGAGGCTCCTCTCACTCTGCTCGTCCTGCAGCTCCATGTGCCACGTGTTGTGCGAGTATCTCTTGTCTCTCTGTGCTGAAGCAGAGCCAGAGAAGAGTAAAGGAGAAGGAAAAGGATTAATCAGCATGGAGCCTGAGAAATTCTAACTTTTCTTCTTCCCTTAGATGCCGGCTTTGGTAGCAAACCCTGCAGCCTGTTTGCCAAGAGGGAGCATGCAGTGTGTGGCATTGCAGGGGCTACGGCAGGCTGCTGCTAAGGTGAATTTTAATTTTCTTTTTTTTTTTTTAGAAAGTATCTCCTTCTGCTCCCAAACACTTACTTAATGTTTGATTAGCAGTTTTAGGAAAATGCGTTGTACAGACGCACTTCATTTTCACTGCAGATTTCTAAAAATGGAGACCATTTAAAGATTTTTTTCAAGAGAAATGAAAAACAGATGTCAAGTAATTGTCCATGTTGCTTCTGGATTTCTGTGTAGTCGTAATGGGCATCATGTGGTAAGTGAAAATAGGTGGGCAGACAGGCAGAAGACTGTGACGTGCAACCACCTTATTTGCCTGTGACTCCTCCATCTGTAAGCGCCCAGCGCAGCCAGCAGCTGATACCAGATGCTTTGTACAGTCATCCCGTGTTTGGGAACAAAATGATAGCAATACATGGCTGTTTTGAAACACCAGGGTTGAAACTCGGGACTCAGAGAATAAATGGCACAACTTTTGCTCTTTTCATGACTTCAGTCTCAAATAGGAAACATACATCACACAGGATGTAAAAAGCAGGGAACAAGCTGAAAACCAGGCAAGCCTAGGGTCAGAACTAAGCTTTGGGACAGGGCTGGTTGATGGGTTTGGCCTCACACAGGGTGTGCTCTGCACCTAGGGAAGGGTAGGAGTTAGAACAGCAATAACTGAGAGTAAGCCTGGCTTTATTCAAGAACCTGAGATTGTAGGGGGTACTGACTATAGCTCAGCAATCCAGTTTGGTACAGGAAAGGATCTAAATGTACCCTTACGTTGTAGCTGCTCTGCAGGTATTACACTTTCTAAGCAAGAAGTGAATGAGGAAAATGCTTTATCTTTCTACTAAATTGACCTCTTGGGTGAAGGGCAGATAGTGGTGGATATGTGCATGCTGATAAGCATTCTTTTGTTATGAGAATAGTTATTTAGATAGCTGCTATACTTTATAGCTCATAAAAACGACCTCTTACAGGATGTTTTAGACTAGGGCAGGGCCGCAGACCAAAAGGTTTTATGTGTGATAGGCTACAGTTAAAAATTAAAAACACCTCAAAAGTCTGTTTTCTATCATTGAATGGAGCTCTTGAAAAGTTTCTTCTCTAATCAAATTTCAATTTCATTGAAGATTTGTTTACAAGAAAAGCTTATGAAAAACTTCAAAGAATGTTAATGTTTCCAAAGTAGTAATTTTTGGAATAAAGCATTTCAGTTTTTGACTTTGAAATTATTGCTTGAGTCAATTTAAATACATCACATTCAAAATTAAGGAGTCAAAATAAGAAGAAAATTGAAAGAAAATATTTCCATTGATCAGAAGTTAACCTTTGCCTCTGAAGTTGTTTAAGCCTTTGGATTAACTGTGGCTCAGAAATTTCTAAATTCTCAGTGAAAGGAAGTTTCTCCAAAGCATTGCAATTTTTTTTCTGTATTATAGACCTGAAAGGTTTAAAAAATATTTACAGAGATGGTATAAAACAAAGAAGTTCAGGTTTGTGCACAATCACAAAACCAAACTGGGCTTATTGTTGTCACTCAAGTATGTCTGCCACATAGCTAGTTTCAATAAAACACTTGCGTGTGATACCTTTCTTAAAAATTTTTAGTGACTAGCAAAACTCTTGTTCTGCAATGTTATTAAAGTTAAATTAAGCCTTTAAAATTGAGTCTGGTTATATTCTTAATGTGGCATTATATGTTTTGAACTGAGAAAGACATTTGTCTATGATTTCAGTTTATATATTTTTTTTTAGTTTGAGTGTCATAAATTTTGTACTGGAGATGGTTTCTAGGAGGAAATATCTATTTGTAGGAAGAAAACCCAGAGGACATGTCTGAGCACTACAGAATGTGCTATCATTATATAGTCTACTGAGTAGCAGGACGAATGATTTATTTGTACCGTACACTCACTCAAAACTCACTTCTTTACTACTTTAATTATCTTTTCTTGGGGGCAAAACAACCACATGTTTTAAATGTCTTCTTAGTCAGTTTATCCAGTGTCAGGCAAGCAATTACGCCATTAATGGTTTAAAGAATGAGTCAGCTCTAGAGAACACGTTTTTGTAATTTTCACATGTGAGGTAAGCAATCAGCTATCTTTAAGTACACAACAAGTACAGCAAATGCCTATATTGATTTGTGTGAACGTAAGCAGTATTTCTGTGTGATTTCAGTCACATCGTGATTTCTTTGGATATATTAATGACACTGTCTTCTTTCCTGCACATTATATGTATTCCTATTTGAAATTTATAGCTGAATTGTATTTACAGAACATTTTACAGATTACTTTTTTCATTTGGATCAGTGGAACTTATAACAAAGTTCAAGTAAGGCTCTTCATAGTGATGAGCTTGAGATTACTGCAAATATTGGGCAGGTATTTGTTGTCTCAGAAAATGAATTCCATGAATCCTCTTGCTTGTAAAGTTTTTTTAGAGTATTCAAGACTATTATAGAGTAATTAATTATAATAATAGGATAACCTTATTAAGACACAAGGCTTATTAATGGTAATAAACAAGTTCAGATAGTGTTATGGAGTGCTTACAGTCCAAGTTTGATCTTGAAATAATATTTTTATCTGAAAATAAAATACTTCCAAAACCTCAAAATAATGCTCCACAATAAGAACTACAGTATAATTTCCAAGTTAGTTTTTTTATGTTAGAAAGGAGATGGATTTTTTCCCCATTTTCAAATTTGCTGTTACCTTAGTATTAAAAGTCACATTAATGTGTGGAATCTGTATTACAAATTTGCTTAATGTGCTGGATAGTGAGGAAATATCAAAGATTTAAAGAATCCTTTATTTCTAGAGTGCAGTGATATAGTTTTCTTTTATTGTTTAGCAAAGCTCAGAGACCATGCACAGATGGATGACTATAATACCCATCTAGCACTAACATTTACAAAAGTGCCGTGTCTGAGACAAATAATTGGACAACAGGCTTTGCACCGTTAGCCTCAACTCCCCAAAAGACGTACTACTGAAGAAATATATACACTCTTCTTCTGAGGACAAAGAGAGCTGAAAATCTGTTAATGAATCGCATAAGCAAAGGGATTTTGAAGTCTTCTGACTGTAATAATGTCTTCCCTGCTGAGAAGTTAATAATCTGTTGGATCTCTTTTCCTATTTTGAACATTAGTTTGAAGAGCTTCCATTATTGTTTTTGTTCCTAGCTGAGGAGAAAGCAAATTTTTTGACCCTACTATTATGGAGAAAAAGAAGTTTTTCTTTTGCAGTCGAGAAACGAATAGACAAACATTTTTAAAGACCAACCTTCGACCTCTATCCAGCTGAGTGACCACAGGGAACTTGAAGTCTGTGCTCGGTACAAGACCTTGTGTTGGGCCATGCTCAATGGCCTTTTTTTCCCTTGAAAAAGAAGGACCCTGGGCAAGAACCAAGGTTGCAATCTTGTCCTAAAGCATGCATCACTGTTTCTTCCCTACCAATTTACTCACAAATGTTATATTAAAATTACTACGAGAGTACTTGCCTCCATTTTAATTGTAGTTTAATATACATATAATTTTGCATGTATATAATACTTTCCTTTTTAGCCTGATAGCAACAGTCATGAGTGAAGAACTTGGATGTGTGTAATGCAGATAATTAGGAAAACTTCAGCCAAAAAATAGTGGTTATTTTGTCCCATATGAAAGCAGTGAAATAACCTAGGATTTAGTGTATTGAAATAAATGCAAATTTTGTCTGTCAAATGATACCTACTATTTTAATAAGGTATTAATAAATTCTATCTCACATTTCCTTCTTCTGGCATTTACCTAAATCATGGTAATATGATTAGGTCTTTTGCCTAAGTGATTCTTACACCACAGTGGGAATGACCAACAGGAACAGGGACAGGAGCATCCATAGGAGTTGTAAACTGGCATAGATACAAAAAACATTGGCCTACACAATGGAATCTCAAGATACAACAGATGGATCATTACTGATAGATGACCTGATCCACAAAACCTGACCCACCTTGTGAGTCCTGTGATCATGTGGATGCTGATGTTTTTTGTTTGTTTTAAACTTTTTTCCAGGATTTTTAGAATATTCAAGTTTAATTTAAAGCACTAACAATTCTAATAAAAAGGCCATACTTTACCTTTTTTCATTGACAAAGTATCTGGGGTGTGAAAGAGGATTCACAACGTTCTTGTTTCAAAATGTGGATTTCATCTCAAGGTCTTTATATTTGGAGTGCTTGAATCTTTGCTTGTGACGTGGGTCCATGCCCTTGTAGCAAAAATTTTACTGACTAATTTAGGAGAATCTTAATTAAGCCATAAGGAACCCGAAAACTAGTAACTGTGAGAATTGAATATTATGCTGTCCTTTTTCTTGGAGCGATTTTTGAATTCGCTTCTTTGGGGATCCTAAGAAATGATACAGTCAACATTTTTTAAAGAGGATCTTGGAGAAAAAAAGCATTTAACTTGGGGAACTTTGATAGTTTGTTTCTGAATGTTGATTTCCTAACGGTTTTGAAATACCTATGTTTTTTCCATATATCTTTTCTGTCACTCTGCTGAGATGTAAGAAAAGGGAAACACCTGTTCAGGTTTTGTTGCCCTAAGGAAGGGACTCTGAACTAAATAACAAAGACCACGTTTCAAAATAAGTACTAGAGCAATTTGTACCTTCCTAGTATGTCCAAAATCAGCTCTACATTTTAGCTAAACTCAGGGCAAAATTTAGTTCAGTCATGGCTGAGCATGCAAAAATGTTGGGTTATCATAATTTCCTAATAACTTCTTTTTGTAGATGTTCAGCACTGACTGCATGTAGGAGTCAGTCATATAAGGAGTAAGATCATGCAAGTCATGAAGGCCAAAACCAGTTGAAAACAACATCAATTTATGAGAGAGAGGGTGCAGCAGTCACTGCTGCAGCCTAGACATCGGTGAAGAGCATCATGTCTCTTATCTTGGTGTTGTACTTGTGGATGGCATTTACTCAACAAAATAAATTCTCCCCTTCAATGTGGTTAAATTGCTTTTTAAATCTTTCGTATTTCAGAAGCAGAGTTTGAGAAACACCCCTTTTCAAGCAGCCTTATTTTGAGTCAAACTCTGAGCAAGGGCCTATGAGAAGATATGCATTTTCTGTGGACATAATGACAACAAAGGAGCATAAGTGTGCATGGAAGATTTGGAACCTAGGAAGCTAGATGCATGCCTTAATTTTCACATGGTGAAAGACTTTTGTTGCAACAAAGCTTTTAGCATCCAACAGAGAGTTTATGGATAGTCTAATTAGTTACTCAGGAAAGTGCCTGTTATATTATCAAGAGAAACGGGGTTCCAAAAATTAACACTGTTTAATTGCCCAGCTGGAATTGTAAACAGTTATCAAATCTGACTGCTACTGTCACAAATCCGTCTTAAAGTGGATTATCATGCTTCATCTCGGGCAGAGTAAAAAGAAAAGCTGTGTTTGGCTGTAGAAGACAAACAGTCGAATTCCTGTGAGCTCAGTGTTGTTCAGCTGAATAATAGATCTGCGGATGTTGGAATAAATAGGGCAAATATTAAATTAACAGGGAGTGAAAAGATGAAGGAAGTTGTTCTGCAATTTTCTTGTGAGACCAGTTCTAATCCCATTGGTCCAGTTCTACTGCTGCACTCGCAAGTGGTTGATACTTTCCTTCTTAGGTTTCATAACTTGAAAATTTGGAGTGTGTGTTTGCTTGTGTGGGCTGTTCCCACACACCGGCAAAACCTTGAGGTTGTGTGACCTTTTTCTGACCCGGGCGATGAGAGATGTGGGAACAGAGATCCCTGAGCAGGTCTGCCCCTATGTTTGGGCTCAGTCCAGAGGGTGCTCTCAGCCAGCTGTAAGCAGGAGAAAGAACTTTTCCAGCCACCTTAATGGGTGGTTTCTTTTGACTCTGGCACGCGGTTTGTGGGCAGGGGTCTCCCAGGGGCCACTCTTGCCTGTCCCTCGTGACAAGACTTCCTTGCTGGGGACGGGCAGGGGAGGGTGAGGGGCAGACGAGACCCCTCTCGCCTCCCAGGGTCAGTGGAGGCTTCAAGGAGGGTGCAGGGGCTCATGCTGAGGGTTCTGCCTGCACTCACAATGAGGCAAAGCTCGCCCTGGCAGCGAGAGCAGAGAAGATTTTGAGCTCTCGAGCTTGCTGCCGCTTGCCCTCCCAGCTGCTTGGGTCACCCAGTTGTGCCAGTCTGACTTCCACCTCCTCCCTTCTGTCTCCCTGTGGGAGGACGGGGTTGTCTCCAGCTCAGAGCGAGCAGACTCTGAAGGTACTTAATTTCCACCTAGACATTTGTCATTAGGATCTCAAAACCACTTGCAGATACCTTAAACTTCAGCATTGGGGAAGCCCGACCATTGCCTTACCTCTGAAGGGAGACCAGGGACTCAGGAGTAAATAAAATAAAGGGTCAACTTCTTATCTGATTATGTGGCAATGCAGAATCATTTCTATCGTGGACAGGGATCAAAAGTATGACAAATTCACAGCTAAATAGCCCTAAGGGAACTTTAATACAGATTTGGAATAAAACTTTCTAGAAAAGTGAATTTTCTGGCCCCCTGACTTCCTCCCCCTGCCCTATGACACTGCATTCCCATCTGAATTCCCATCTGCCCTCAGGACTTTTCAGAAGCAATGTTTCATTTATTGTAAAACATAATTTCATTTAATTCATAATGCTTCATAAAGAAATACTGGTTGTCATGTATTTCACAACTGTAAAATTTTTCAAAATAAGCAGATTATCCTCCTCATATACTTTTAAAATGAGAAGTTTTGTGTTTTATTGAAACTATATTTTTGACTTTACAACTCAGTTAATAAGATAAACCTTGAAAGGACTCACTCGAAATAAATTATTTTAAAATTAATTAAACCAGATAATTTTGTCAGATCTCATATAAATTTTGGGAAGATAATTTTTATGATTTTTTTTTCAAGATTTTAACTTCTGTTTAATTCAGGATGGAAAGAATTCTTTGACATTTGATTTCTTGACATGTAATGCAAAAAAACCTTTGTATTTTTATGCTTCCAACACCAGAAACTTCAAAATTATTTTGATTTATTATGCTTGATGAAATCATACGCTGTTGTGAATCTCATAATATTCCCATATTTATAAAATTCAATTAAAAATTCTCAGATGGCTAGCAATACTGTGCAACTGTAACTCACATTTTCTACTGCAAACAAAACTGTTGCTTTTCAGTAGTAATCAAAGAACTGGTGACAATTTGATTCAAGCTTTCTGGCAATGCAGTTTAATTATCTCCTTTTTGACTGTGTTAAGTAACTTGCACGTTATATAGCCCTGAAGGAGTCTGAAATCAAATCCACCGAAGAGGATAGAAAACTTACATTGCTTTCAGAAGATTTTATGCTGGGCTCATCATCAACAAAGTGTAAGCTCTTCAAGTTGTACTATATTGGCTAATCCTTGTACAATTACCAAACAACAACATAAAAAAAGATGCAGTAACATTTCTGGTATTTATCTGTTTTTTTTGATGGGGACACGAACATGACGTGAATGCTAATAAAGGGCACAGCTGTCTCTGGGGTGAATTATTCGATTAACACAGACTCTCTTTAGCTCCTGTTACTAAGAGTTAGCACGGACACCAGAAAATCATCTCTTCTCACTGTCTCACAGCTACTGTTATAGGCCTGGTGTTATCTGTTATCTAAAAGCATCACTGGCCACGTGGACCACTGCTTATTTGAGCTTGTTTCCCAGAGCACCTCTCCTGACATAGCTTCGCTTGCAGTCCCAGTACATATTTTCAACAAACCTTCTCATTAACAAGGGTGTATGTTCTTGGATCACATACATGTTCTGATTTTTCCGGAAAGAGGAATGGTCATCTGATGTTGCTCTTCGTGAACAGATTCAAATTGTAAGGTAATTTATATCAGTCCTGGTTTAAGTGGGAAAAAGGGCACAGAAATAACTTCCCAGAGTGAAGAGAATGAATGTGGCACATTTTCTTATGGTTCCCGTGTTTCAATGTCAGTTGAGGACAATAATTTTACCCTCTACAAAAATATGTTTGGAAGTCCTTCTAAAGGGAGAGTTTATGTTAACTTTTGAATCACCAGCCATTGATTACAGTTTCAAAGCAGTACTAATAGCTATTGGTACGCATTTCATAATAACTTTGACTACAGAGATTTTGGCTAGGAATGTACTAAGACAATTAATCACGGAGTATCATTGCAGATGATAGTTTTATGTTAGATTTCAGCTTTGAAAGAATAGAGTTGATGCTGTGTCTGTGCCTTGGCGATGATAAGGGAACCTTTGATGAGTATTATATTCTTCTGTACCTGCAGAAAGAATATCAGTGAGATGAACATTTGAAATGTGTTATTGGTGAGACCAAAACAGTCATATGTCAGTGGGCTGCATGCAGAAACCCTTAATAATTCTTGCTTGTTATGGACAGCAATTTGGTTATGCGATATAAGAATGTCTTAATAGTTTACCAGTGATAATGTCATGCTGAGATTATTTCTTACTGTTTGATGAAACACTTGTAATCTTAAAATCTGGGATGTACTGCTCTCATGTTTCTCTTGTGATCATACATGTGGATGAACTCTGAACACAATTATCATTTGTGTCACTCCTGAGCTGTCCTCTTTCTCCCTGCCCCAATACACATGTTTGTACTGGGTTTGCGTGGCAAAATTTGGGGGTGGGGG
>Ga0065711_1043566_pt1 | contig 14653 bp, 17 predicted proteins | sample Hoacrofraction12_FD_59098 | JGI IMG/M metagenome (GOLD analysis project Ga0065711, IMG submission 59098) | Hoatzin crop microbial communities from Cojedes, Venezuela - Epithelial fraction 12 v2 (version 2) | ecosystem: Host-associated > Birds > Digestive system > Esophagus > Crop | place... | reverse complement strand
CCCCCCGCGCTTCTCCGCGCCGGGGTGCGCGGGCTGCGGGCGGTTGCCGGTCCCGCCCGGCGCTGCCACTTGTTGTGCGGCGCGGAGCGGGGTGCGTGGCGTGGGGCGGCTGCGGGCTCTGTCGGGGTCCGCGCGTGTTTTTCCCCCCACCCCGCGGTCGCGGGTGGCTGCGGGCGTGTGTCCCCCATCCACCCTGGGTGTGCGCGCCCGGGGTGCGACTGCGAGCGTGGGAAGTTGCGGGTGAGCTGGGAGCCGGCCGGGTGCTGGGAGCGGGGCTGTGCGTGTGGGTGTGCGTGCGGGGAGCGGGCTGCGTGTGCGTGCGGGGAGCGGGGTGCGTGTGGCTGGGCGTTACAGACGAGGGGGGTGTGCGGGCGAGCGTGTCAGCGGGGCGTGCGTGCCCGCGCCTGACAAAACCCCCGCTTCCCTGCCTGGGTGTGAAGCCGGTGCGGGGAGAGCGGCTCCCGTCTGTTTTCCGCGGGTGTCCGAGTGCGTGCGGGCGTGTGCGGGGCTGGCGGGAGGGACCCCCTGCACCCCCCGGGGAGCGGCGGAGCGGGTCGCTCCGTGCCCGGAGCCGGGGAGCCTCAGCCCGGGCAGCCCCGCCGGCGGCCGGGGAGCGGAGCCCGGTCTCCATCCTTCTCCCCCCGGGTGGGGGCCGGGAGCCGCCGCTCTCCCCGGCACCCTGCGAGGCACGGGGTCCGCAAGCCCCCCTTCCCCAAGCCCCCCACAGCCCCAGCCGCTCCCGCTGCTGCCGGCTCCCTGCGGCCCTGCCCGGGTGTTTCAGGCCCGCCACGTTTTTGCCTTCCCCCAGCACTCCCCTCCAGGCCGGGATGGCAAGCGGGATGGTGGCAGGGGGGGACAGGAGCCCGCAGGATCCCGGGGGGGCTGTGGGGCACCCCCGGGCTGGGAGGAATGGGGCTGCTGCCTGGGGAAGGCTCTGACAGGTCTCTGCCTCGCTGGCTGCCCGAGTTGGGAAGGATCTGGAGAAGGCGGCAGTAGGAGGGAGGGCCGCGGGCTTCGCCCCCTTTACATCACTGTGCAGCTCCTAAGAGACGATTTTGGGGTAAAGCTGTTCACAAGCGAGTGGGGTTCCTCGCTGCCGGGTGCTCTGGCTCGGGCGCTTGGGCCCAGCCTGTATAAATGACGAGCAACTGCAGTGGCAGCCGGAGCCGAAGGAAACCGTAGACCGTGCCACAAAACACCCAGGAGTCAGCCCATACGTGCCTTCGATGCAGGACGGAACATCAGTGGCCATTTTTTGGGCAATACGGTCCTTGACCTCAGCCCCCTGCGAGGAAGGGAGCCGGTGGAGCTGTGATTAGCGTTTGCTGCTTGCTCGGATGCTTGCTTCAGCTCTGAGCGTCGGACCAGAGCTTGGGGGGGTGGGGGGATTAGTACTTGTTTGCTCGGTGCAGGGTTTGGGTAGACTTGTAAGCATGGCTCCGAGCCACGCAATCGGCCGTTGGGAGCACTGAGAGGGTGGACTTTGGTGCCCGTTCCCGGAGTGGTGCTGGCTTCTGTGGAACGGGGCCAAGGGACTGTGGGAATCACAGGGAGCACAGGCTTGTTCAAGCAGTTGCTTAAATACTCGGCGCTTTATAACCTCTCTCTCATTAGGGCTTGTTTTTTTTTGGGGGGGGATGGCTGAATTCTGTAGGATTTTGCATGCCACTGTCTTCCGAGAGCTTCCCAGTCATGCATTAAGCAGCGTGACTAACGCCTCTCTCATGTGGTTCAGTCTCTCTCACTCTCTCCCCGTAGGGAGAATTGTGTATGTGGAGGAATAGTTGTTTTGGGAGGGGTTTTTATTTTTAAGTGCTCTGTGCTCTGCCAGCAGGTTGGAAAAAGGTGCCTGGCGCTGGAGAAGAAAGTGTGGGATGGTGCTTAGATCCCATGGGAAAATAGCCCGATGCCTTGGACTGGCCCCTGAGAAGCCTCCATCTCCTGCACAGACGTGCTTTTCCCCGGTGGTGGAGGCTTCCGCCTCCTCCTCCTCCTCCTCACACCCAGCTCTGGGCTCTCACGTCTGCGCTGTGTCATTCGCACCCTTAGGCGCTGAGCAGGATTCCTTACCCCGGTGAACCCGGGCCCCTCACGCCTGCTGGCAGTCCCTCGTGGGGCGAAGGTCCCACTCAGGTTCCCAGCCCCACTCCTGCTCCAGACTCCCTGCTTTGGAGGGTTCCATCACCTGTGGGAACGGGGCTTGGGTTCAGGTTCCAGCCCCTTTTTCACAGAATCACAGAATGGTAGGGGTTGGAAGGGACCTCTGTGGGTCATCCAGTCCAACCCTCCTGCCAAAGCAGAAAGCATGAGTGCTGGGTACCTTTGGGTGATTCCCATCCTCTTCCAGGTTGGTACAGGGCTCCTGGCCTTTCCAGCTCCTTGGGCCCTCCCTCGTCTCAGTCAGAGCCATGTGAGGCATCGCCGTGCAGTGGGACTTTCACCCTTACCTGCGCTCTTCCACCTCATTCGTATCAAGGCTTAGTCAGGACAGCACTACGTCATCGGCAGTCGCGGCCCAGCCTAGTGCAAACAGACTTGTGCAAACAGTTCAGCAGCGGGCATGGGTGCCTCTCCCGCCTGCGACATCCTCCGGGAGCACCTTCCCCACGGCTGGGGCTGCCCGTCGTCCCCTCCTCCCTGTCCTCACCACACAGCCATCTCCAAAGCGAGCGCAGGGCAGCGGGGCGATGGAGCTCAGTATAGGTTCGGGCACGCCGTGAAGGCAGGTGGGCACATGGCGGGGTCCGGTTCTAGTGCACGTATGTGCTGCGGGCAGACACGCGTGTGACCCAGCCGGGGTGTGCGCACACGCACGATGCAAGTACCCCCGCCTGGGATGACATCACACAGATGAACACCCGGCGGTGACAGGGCCACGCGCGCGTGCTCCCCCCGCGCAGGCACACGTGCCGCTTGGTGCGCACACACCTGCGCCCGGTGCGGGAATGCAAGCGCGTGTCCGGTGCACAGGCTCTCCCGGTGCGGGCACGGATGTGCTCCTCGCGGTGCGTGCCCGCGTGTGGCACGCCTGCACACGCTGCTGGTGCACACGTGTGCACGTGTATGCTTTTCCCTACAGACACACAGTTGTGTTCTGGGCAGGTGCACACACCCCCAAACGCTCGGAGCGCGCAGACAGATCCGTGCACACTCAGTGCAGACACACACGTGTGCGTGTACACTCGGTGCTGGGTTTTGCCTGTATTGATGCAGAGGTGCGTTGTGTTTCTACTCAGCTTCTTACATCCATCGTCCTCAGCCCTGTGCAGGGATGGAAGGAGGCCTGGTTGCCTCTTCCCTTCCTCCCGGGGACAGACATCTCAGAGGTATCTGCACACAGCGCCAGTCTGGACAGTTATGCATGTCCTCAGCAAGGTGGAAATGCCTCTTCTCTGTATGAAGGATGCTTGCAGGACAAGGGAGCAGAGCCAAGCTAGGCTTCAGGACCATAGTTTCATCTCCAGAAACAGATACATTTTCACCTGCGAAGGGAGAGCTCCTCCTTCGTGCCACCGATGAGGCACTTGTCTGTGGGGAAGGGAGGGATGGAGGGACAGGGAGCTGCTGGCTTGAGGGAAGTACCAGGGTGGACAGTACAGGATGCTCCACTTGTTGAGGGTCCGTACGATGCCAGGATCTGCACCAGGAATTAGGCACTTTCTACGTGGCACCACAAAGGGGAGACAGCCGAGAAGTGCTCCCCATCCCACAGGCTGGGTGCAGACTGTGGAGAGAAGGGGCGATGGGAATGGCGAGAGAGAGTTGCTGCCGTGGGGCCATGAGAGATGCTTGTGGCTGTTGGTTGTAGGGCATCCAGCCACTGGGTTTTCTGGGTGCCCGTGAGGTGCACTGCACCCCCTCATGCTCACGGCTCGGCAGAAGCTGCATGGGTGCGCCTGGACCCTGGAAGAGGAAGGTGTGTTCCGAATGGAAAGCGGGGGACGGGAAAGCTGGTGGCCAGGCACAGGACTAGGCAGAGGGTTGGTGACGGGGCATGTGGCTTGGCGTAGAAGGGGACAGCCTCTTTGGGGCTGGCGGTGCGCCTGGCACTGCCTCTGCAGTGTGTGCATGCTGGGAGGAGGTTTCCAGTGGCCGGGTGCCTGCGGTGCAGCGTGTGCAGTGTGCGTCTCTGCAATGCAGGGGGGCAGTACTTCTGTCACTGCAGCGGGCGGGGTGGGCATGGGCACTGGGTGGGCAGCGCGGGGCTGTCCCTGCGGGGCAGGGTGGGCAGTGTCCCAGTCCGGCGTGGCAGGGCATGGGAAGGAAGAGTGCGTCTGCAGTGAGCGAAGGGAGCAGTGCTTGCCGGCGCAGGGTGTGGGGTTGCCTAGAGACTGTGCAGCAGAGGGGAGATGCTGTGCCTGCCGTCGCAGCGTGCTGGGGCCGTGCAGTGCCGCTGCCCCGCGGGGAGGCACGGGCTCTGCCCTGTGGGGCAAGGTCTGCACCGCTGTGCGGGGTGGGCAGTGAGTCTGCGTCCCGCTAACGCGGGGGTGGGCAGTGCCCCTCTTTCTGCGAGGGGCGCGGGTGGATGGCAGTGCCCTGCGTGCAGTGCGGGATGGGTGATGCACGGGGCTCCTGCATCCCTGCAGAGCCGGATGGGTGGTGTCTTCGTATCTCACAGTGCGAGGCTGGCAGTGCTGCCGTGTCGGCAGCGCAGGGAGGCCGGTGCTCCCCTGTCCCTGCCGTGCCAGTGCCCTGTGTCCCTGCAGTGATGGATGGGTGGTATCCCTGCAGTGCTGGCAGTGCCCTGAATCCCTGCAGTGATGGACTGGAGGTAGCTCTGCATCCCCGTGTCCCTGCAAGTCTGGATGCGTGGCAGCCCTGCATCCCTGCGGAGAAGGCAGAGCCCCTGCCCCCCTCTTGGTGCTCCCGTTTCTGCAGGGCTGGCAGACGGGAGCAGCGCCGTTGTGTGCCCGCCGTGCGTGGCAGGCAGTGCCGCTGCAGTGCGTGGCACACAACGCTCCTGTGTTTCTGTGGTGAGAAGCTGCCTCCGAGCCTGGCCGGCTTCCATCGGGTTGCTGGCAGCAGGCTGCGTGCAGTCCACCCTGTTAGTGGGTGGACTGTCAGTGTGCCTCGTTGGGTCTAATTGCAGTTTCAGTGGTGACAAAGAGGGTGGACAGTGGCAGGAGTGGCTTCCTGCAGCTGACAGGCAGCCAGGGCTGAGGTTTCAGGGACTGGGTTGCTCACTCGCTTAGGGCGTTGCAGGAACTTTGCAAGCCGGGACTGCTCCTCCCGGGCACTCGCTTGCGGAGGCTGCCAGGAGACCACGGCTGGGGCCAGCGCTGCCAGGCGAGCCCCCGAAGCCCCTTCCCTTTGGGGGGCTGCTTTGGGACCACGTGCAGTCCTGCATGGTGCACGGGGTGCACCCAAAAGGGTATGCCGGGGAAGGGGGTGGGGGCGGAGTGGTCCCAGGGGCTTGGGGTCGCCTAACCTCCAGTGTCCATGTCTCCTTCCAGCTTCCCTGCAGCGCAGGATGAAGCCGCTGGCATCCTGCCTGGGCCTGTGGCTCTTCCTCCAGCTCCCTGCCCTGGTCTCTGGGACCCGTGTGGTGTACAAAGTGCAGGAGGAACAACCCCCCAACACCCTCATAGGGAGCCTGGCCTCTGACTACGGATTCCCAGACGTGGGGCACCTCTACAAGCTGGAAGTGGGGGCCCCGTACCTACGTGTGGACGGCAAGACTGGGGACATCTACACCACAGAGACCTCCATCGACCGGGAGAGCTTGCGTGAATGCCAGCACCTCCTGCCCGGAGACCCCTGCTTCCTGGAGTTTGAAGTGTCCATCACTGACTTGATCTTGAACAGCAGCCCACGCCTGCTCGAGGGGCAGATAGAGGTGCTCGATATCAATGACAACACCCCCAACTTTGCCTCTCCCGTTCTCACCCTCTCCATCCCTGAAAACACCAACATCGGGGCACTCTTCCCCATCCCCCTGGCCATGGACCGGGACTCGGGCCCCAACGGTGTTGCCTCCTACGAGCTGACGGCTGGTCCGGAAGCGCAGGAGCTCTTTGGGCTGCAGGTGGCAGAGGATCAGGATGAGAAGCAGCCGCAGCTGATCGTCATGGGGAACCTGGACCGGGAGCAGTGGGACTCCTATGATCTGACCATCAAGGTGCAAGATGGAGGCAACCCTCCGCGGGCAAGCAGCGCCCTGCTTCGCATCACTATCCTGGACATGAATGACAACGCGCCCAAGTTCGAGAAGGCCCTGTACGAGGCGGAGCTCTCCGAAAACAGCCCTGTGGGACACTCTGTCCTCCAGGTGAGTGCAGCGGCTTTCTTGTCCCCAGCTCCCCTGCTGCCTGGCTGCAGTAGGGACAAGCCGGGGAGCATTTATACAGCCATTTGCTGCCACGGTTCCTCAAGGGATGAAAGACCCTAGAAGTGTTGCAAGCCATAGAAGCCCACAGTGTCACCCAGGGCCAGGGGGCAGGCAGGTCCCTGGGATGTCACATCTGGTAAAACAAGGTTGGAAAGGATGCGTGGGAAGGTGCAGCTAGAGCAGGGGCTGCAGGAACGGGCTGAGGGGCAGCAGCAGTGCTGGTGGGTACGCGGGAGCAAGGCTCCGGGTTATGGGAAGGGCTGGGACCCGAGGTCCACGGGGAGCCTGGCTTCATGCCAGACCGGTCTCAATGCTGCCCACAGACAAGACATAGAGCCTTTCATAAGTTGCATTCCCTTGACCGCTCCATGGAAACTCCAGCTAGCACAGGAGCTGGGGGGCAGGCAGCATCCCTGCTGCCTGTCTGGGGTGGGGGGGCTAGCTGTAACTCCAGGGCTGTCTTGCTGTCTGCAGGGGCCAGGGGCTCTGCCCCATCTCAGCCGGCAGTGCAAACTGGCCCAGGGAGCCTGGGGAGGTGGATCTCGGTGGATTTGGCTTGGAGGGGGCATTGAGATGATAGTAGCCGACATCTGTTTATCTGCAGCTGCCATCTTAATAAGCGGAGCGCGGCCAGCTCTCATCTGCTTGCTAATTCTGACGTGAATTTTTTAAGAATTCATTTTTCACTGTTAAGAGAATGGAAGTTGGAAGCAGATAAGGGAGCTGCACGGCCGGGAGGAGAATGGGCTGAGACGCCGCTGCTGCCATTGCTCAGCTTTTATCTTTTAGGGGGAAAATGACTTCCGCCTTTTTTGTGAGTGGAGGTAAAAGGTGGAATTTACATTTAACAACTTTCGTTCTCCATCCAAATCTGCTGAGCAAGATAACGGCGGAGCAGCAAATGGTGCAGAGAAGAGGCTGCTCGGAGAGCCGATTAGGGAGGCAAATGTTAGACAAACCTCATCTTCTTTAGAAAGCAAATAATAGGCATAGAGGTAGGTTTATGCGAATGCAGAGCTCCTGACAGGCGGGCAGGGACGTCTGGTGCTGTGCAGAGCCGAGGCAGCCCTGTTCCCTGCTTGGCTGCATCCCTGAACACCAGGATGGAGCTGCTGCGGCTCTGCACATCCGCGCCTCCCTCATCCTTGCCTCAAGCCCCTGTTCTGGGAGGGTTTTGCGGAGCGGGTGCAGCCAAAGCCGTCCCTCCATGCTGCTGCCTGGGCTGTGGTGGAGAGGGTTCCCAGAGGATTCCCTGCGTGCCAGAGCTGGCCGGGAGGGGAGCGTGGCTGACCGGCCCAGCCGGTTTTGCCGGAAGAGCAAGGAAAAAAGCCTCTGCGCCGGAGGGCCGCTCCCAGCCGCTCTACCGGTCCCAGGCTCTTTGCCCCATAGTCCTTGGCCCCAGAAGAGGAAATCCTGGTTTTTCCCCACCAGACATCCCAAAAGGAGGCCGTGGCAGGCAGCAGCGTGGTTTGTGGAGGGACTCGCGCAGCCTTGCCCTCCTGCTCACTGTTTCTCCCTCCATCCCACAGGTGAAAGCCAACGACTCGGACCAGGGCGCCAACGCTGAAATCGACTACTCCTTCCACCAAGCCTCGGACATGGTGCGCCGGCTGCTGCGCCTGGATCGCACCACAGGGCTCATCACTGTGCAGGGGCCCATAGACCGCGAGGATGTCAACACCCTCAAGTTCTCCGTCATGGCCAAGGACAAGGGAGCCAACCCCAAGAGTGCCCGCACCCAGGTGGTGGTCACCATCAAGGACATGAATGACAATGCGCCCTCCATAGAGATACGGGGCATTGGGCTTGTGACCCACCAGGATGGCATGGCAAACATCTCGGAGGATGTGCCAGTAGAGACAGCAGTAGCTTTGGTGCAGGTGTCCGACCGAGATGAGGGCGAAAACGCTGTGGTGACCTGCGTGGTGGCTGGTGACGTCCCATTCCAGCTGCGGCAGGCTAGTGAAACCGGGAGCGACAGCAAGAAGAAATACTTCCTGCAGACCACCACGCCGCTGGACTATGAGTCGGTGAAGGATTACACAATTGAGATTGTGGCGGTGGACTCAGGGAACCCGCCCCTCTCCAGCACCAACTCTTTGAAGGTGCAGGTGGTGGACGTGAATGACAATGCACCAGTCTTCAGCCAGAGCTTCACTGAGGTGGCGTTCCCTGAGAACAACGAGCCCGACGACCTGGTGATGGAGGTGAGCGCCAGCGATGCTGACAGTGGCTCCAATGCCAAGCTGGTTTACTCCCTGGTGACAGACCCCTCCTCCAAGGGCTCCTTCACCATTGACCCCGACTCCGGGGAGATCCGGGTGAAGGCGATGCTGGACCGAGAGCAGCGGGAGCGCTATGAGTTCTTGGTGGTGGCGGCAGACAAGGGCAGCCCCAGCCTCAAGGGCACGGCGTCTGTGGCCATCAATGTCATGGACAGGAATGACAATGACCCCAAGTTCATGCTGAGCGGCTACAACTTCTCAGTGATGGAGAACATGCCACCCCTCAGCCCTGTGGGCATGGTGACGGTGATCGATGCTGACAAAGGAGAAAATGCCCGCATCCAGCTGTCGGTGGAGCAAGACAATGGGGATTTTGTCATCCAGAATGGCACTGGCACCATCCTCTCCAGCATCTCTTTTGACCGGGAACAGCAGAGCACGTACACTTTCCGACTCAAGGCGGTGGATGGTGGGGATCCTCCCAGGTCTGCCTATGTGGGGGTGACCATCAATGTCTTGGATGAGAACGATAACGCCCCCTTCATCACTTCACCCTCCAATGCCACCTACAAACACATCCTGCCCCACACCAGCCCTGGCCAGCAGGTAAGCAAGGTTAAAGCAGAGGACATTGACTCTGGCGTCAACGCGGAGCTGACGTACAGCATCACAGGAGGCAACCCCTTCGAGCTCTTCCAGATCTCCCCGCACAGTGGAGACATCACCCTGGAGAAGGAGATCCTGCGCAAGCACCATGGCCTGCACCGCTTGGTAGTGCGTGTCAATGACAAGGGCAAGCCCTCACGGCATGGCACAGCGCTGGTACACTTCTACGTCAATGAGACGCTGGCCAACCGCACACTGCTGGACACACTGGTGGGGCACAGCCTGGACACACCACTCGACATTGACATCGCCGGAGACCCCGAATATGAGCGCAGCAAGCAGCGAAGCAACATCCTTTTCGGAGTCATCGCTGGCATCGTAGCCGTCACCCTGGTCATCGTGCTGGTCGTCCTGGTGCGCTACTGCCGGCAGCGGGAGGCCAAGAGCGGCTACCAGGCAGGCAAGAAGGAGACCAAGGACCTGTACACACCCAAGCAGGTCAGCAAGAGCAGTAAGAGCAAGAGCAAGGTGAAGAAGAGCAAGTCCCCAAAACCGCCCAAGCCCACGGAGGATGAGGAGGAGACAGGGCTGCAGAAATCACTCAAGTTCAACCTCATGAATGACTCTGTCAGCGACAGCCCCCGAATTCACCTGCCCCTCAACTACCCGCCGGGCAGCCCAGACCTGGGTCGCCACTACCGCTCCAACTCGCCGCTGCCCTCCATACAGCTGCAGCCTCAGTCGCCCTCTGCCTCCAAGAAGCACCAAGTGGTGCAGGACCTGCCGGCCACCAACACCTTTGTTGGCACCGGGGACAACAACTCGACGGGCTCCGAGCAGTACTCGGACTACAGCTACCGCACCAATCCCCAGAAATACACCAACAAGCAGGTAGGAGAGCTCATCCTGAGGCCGGCAGCGGCCCCCCCCCTGCACCGGGGAGCCATCTGGACAGAGGTGTGGGAGTGAGCGTGGACTGGCCCCCAGCCCTGCATGCGTGGCCTGGGGGGCTGGCAGAGGACTACCCCGGAGCCGAGCCATGGAGCCTGGTTATGGGGAGGGAAGGGGATGGGGACGGTGGCCGGCGGGAAGCCAAAAACTGTCAGAGCCCTTGTCAGAGCACCCAGGGCTGGGTCCTGGCGGCACTGCCTGGGTGATGGTGATGCGAAGGGTGCTGCATGCATGTACCTCCGCATGTGGAGCTCCAGGTAGGGAATCCCACCCACCCGGGTCCCCTATGGAGACCGGTGCTAAGAGCACCGAGCAGGGCAATGCCCACCCTCCCATCCGTCCCTCCACTTGGGCTGACTTGTGGGGAGAAGAAACTGCTCCTGCTCCTGCCAGAGCTCTGAGCAGCCGATTTCCAGCCCTGCCCCTGTGGGGGAGCAGCGAGGAAGGCGCTAGCCTTGACGTTGCCAGCCCGGCTCTGCTGGTGCGGCTGAACCTTTCACCATCCCTTTGCAAAGCACCCTGAAAGGGAGTTCTGCACCCACTGTGGCTGCCCAGGCAGGTGGGGCTAGATGGAGGAGCAAAGCTCTGCCTTTCTCCCAGGCTCAGGCTCTGGCTTCCCCAAGGCTTGGGCCCTCCGCCGTAGCCAGCGCAGTGAAAACCGGGCTTCCCTTAGCGCGAGCATCGGGCTGCGGGAGCTGTGGGTCTGCAGGAGCTGCGCTGCGGCCACTGCGGAGGAGGAGAGCAGATCCTGGCAGCCGGGGTGCTTCCTCCAGGCGGCACGGGTCCAGCTGCGTGCCAGGGCTGGGGCTGGGTCTCGTGCTCGGAGCTGGAGGAGTGGGGCACTGGGGTCTCTGCTGCGTGCTGCGGTCGGGTCGCTGCTCTTGGTCCAGGCGGGGGTTTCTGCTGTCTGCGGGGCAGGGCGGAAGTAGGTCTTGGCTGCGGACTGGGAAGGGCTGCTCGCTGGTGTGCACTGGAGCTTGGAGCCGTCCCAGGAGTTTGTGGGATGAGCCCGGAGCTTGCAGGACCCTCTTTCCTCTGGCTGTCTGGCCAGTTAGCTTGCACCACGTCTCTGCTTTGGCGCCTGTCCGGTCTATCCTTAACTACCTAGGGAGGGAGAGGGGGGACAAGTGCTTGTGGCTTTGCCTTCTTCCTGGGGCCCTGTGGGTGAGGACCACCCACTCCCCCACTGTGCTGTACCCTCTGTGCCCTGTGGAGACCCCTGCTCCCTCCTTTGTACCCCAGTGAGCGGCAGGCTGGGCTCCTGCCATGGGGCTGAGCTCAACTGCCCTGTTGGATTTGACTTCAATAAAGTTTTCTATTTTTGACCCGTTGTGCCTTATTTTCCCTGCTGTCCTTGAAGATGCTCTTGCTCCCAGCAATTTCCCAGGCGTATTTTCCATGTCCGTGGCCACCGGAGCACCCAGAACCCGGAACACCCAGACCTGATGCTCACGTGGGCCAGCCGTCTCCACAAGCCCTCCACCTTGCCGCAGTGCGGCCAGTTCAAAGGCCTCGTGGTACTGAGCCCCCCTCCCCAGACTGACATCTCTCATCTCCAGTCGCTGCCTGGAGGAAGACTCCCTGTAAGGAGACAAGTCCCTCCAGGACACGTTTCACCACACGTGCATGTACGTACACACACACATGTACGTGTGTGGACATGGAGGCAGTCTGAGACATGGACCAGCCAGCCTAGCTTTCTTCCACCCCAACAATTCCCTGCAGAGCTTCTCCTGGTTCATCCGCATGTCCTTCTGAGATCCACCCATGTCCCAAAGCCAGCGCGTGGAGGAGCAGATCCTTGCCATGCGGTGCCTGACTAGCATGACCCAAATCCTGCCAGCGAGGGCTGGAGGACGCGTGCGTCTCGCCCGCCGCAGTGCTGGAATGGGGACGCACACGGTTGCAGATGGAGCCTTGGTGCGTCAGAAGTGCCGAGGGAGAGCATGCGAAGCAAGGTGCTCCCCCCACCCCGGGATACGATGGGCACCCTTGCAGCAGAAGTGAGGTCCTCCCAGGCAGGCTTGCTGGCAGCGGCAGGGCTGCGGGCGGGCGATGGAGCCAGGTGGCCCCACGCCCCATAAAGGTGGCTCTGCCCCTCCCGGCGGACAGGCCGGGGGTGATGCTGCTGCTGTGGGGCTTGCTCGGGCTCTTTTCTCCAGTGGGCTGGAGAGAGTATGGATCCTGGTAGGCACCCCTTCCCCAGGCCCTGGATGGGGCCGTCCTACAGCCCCCTCCCTCCAGCCACGCATCACATCTCAGGGACCCCCTCCCCTGGCCACCCCTTCCTCTTTCTCATGTTTTTTCTCTCAAACTGGAGCAGACATCCCTGCGTCTGTCACACCAGCTTCACCTCTTCCCCAGGGGCTCCAACCGGCCACACCAGGCTGCTGGAGAAGAGGAGCTCTGGCGCTGGGAGAGCTCAGATCATCTGGGGAAACCAGTGGTTCTGGCTTTGGCGGTTTCAGCCCTGTGCCAGCCTTGGCTCTCACAGCCTCCTAGTTTGTTTTGCTAACAGCATAAGGTTTTATCTTGAACCATCCAGGAAGCGTCTGGGCCTCCTAGGCAGGCAGGGCTGGAACCTGCGGGGAGATGCGATGGCTGCAGAGGAGGAAAGCAGACACCAGCAACCACCCAAATAACTCGTCCCTGAAGGGCTGGGCAGGGCAGTCTGGGGGCTTGGCTCGGCGTTGCTATCTGCTTCCCTTTGGGAACTTTCTGAGAAAACTTTCCCTTCCCTGTCCTCGGCAGCTCTTTGATGAACCTGAGGTGAGAATGCAACTTGTCAGATGCTGGTGTGGGGAGCGTGTCTTTCTTCTGTACTTCTCCCAGGCTCCATCCTTTGGGGCTTTTTTATTCCGGGGGAGGCTATGCTACATCCCTTCCCGGGTGCACAAACCCAAGGCTTACAGCCCCCCACTATCTGAGAAGCTGGCTGGAGTGATGTTAACTTCAGTGTGCTACTTCGAGCTCAGCAGAGGTGCCTGCACCTGCCTGCAGGCTCAGGAGAACGGTGCAGTATTAATTATTCTCTGTGGGAGGGGGGGGAACGACACAGGGGGGATGAGGGGAGAATATTGTAGCTGTAATGGACAGAAATGAAATTGTCTTGTTTTATAATTTAGCTGAGAGTCTCCATAAATTGCAGATTTAGGTGTTGGCAGATGTCTAGGAAAGTCTCCTACTGTCCTGGGTCAGTGGATTTTCTCAAGGTCGTTCACGCGGAATGAGCTGATAAATGGATCCAGCAATGAGCTGCAGATGGAGCCGAGGGTTCATGGGGCACCTGCCCTGTTTTTCCCCAGTTTCAGAAAGATACGGTGCTGGGAGCAGATCCCAGGCACCACAGATCAGCTCCTGCTCCCGGGATCAGTTGCACATGGGTCAGATTTGGCTCTGGCGTGCAGAGAACGAATGACAGAGTGTGTCGGTGAGGTCCTGTGGGCTGCAGCCCAGGGGCTGAGCCCTAGCTGTGCTGGGAAGAGCGCCTGGGCTCTGCGAAATAGCTGTGAATGCACGGCAGCTTGTGAGTATCCAAGAGGTGTTTGTGGGAGCTGGGGGAGCACCAGAGGGGGCAAGGAGTTGGTCGTAGGCTGTGCTGACTTTTGGGGAGTTGGTGAGGATCCCCCAAGAGCAAGGCAGGAATGTGCAGCAGCTCCTGGCAGGTCTGTGTTGGGGGAAATTCGGTTTGTGGCAGGGAGGGGTGCCTATGCCTGGGAGAGCACTGTGGGGCATTTTGGACCTCAAAATGAAGAACTTCAGCCACAGGAGACGAGTGACCCTGTGGCACAGCCTCACCTGTACTGCCAGAGACAGCATGGGTGTGCGCAGGCTGTGCTGCGGGGGGGGTGACAGCAGGGTGTCCTCCACGTGTGTGGGGTGACAGTGGGGTGCTCACAGCCTGTACCCCGTGGAGGGGTGGCACGGGGGTCTTTGTGATGGGGGGTGGAGGCAGGTGAACTGGCTGTGCGGCAGGCGTGGGTGATGTGAGGAGGTACAACCCCTGTCCCAGGAGGAGGTGGAGGGGGGTACGTGCAGCCTGCACTGCAGCAGGAGGGGGTACACTGTTGGTACCACAGGGAGAGGTGGCACAGGGTTATGTGCAAGCTGTACTGTGTGGAGAGGTGGCAGTGGGGTGTACACAGTGTGCAGCCTTGGGCAGGTGACAACTCTTCCATAAGCAGCGTGTCTGCAAGGAGACAGTAGCACCTACTGTCCCCATCCCATCGAAGAGGACATTGGGTCTCTGCTGCCTGACAGCCCGTGGCCCCATCATCACGTGAGACCTCATCCTTTGCTTCCTTGAAGGCTCGCCCAACCTCTGCTACCTGCCTGGGGCTCCTCACATCAGGCTGGGCTGCCTGGCTGGCTTCCAGCTCTGGCCAGTTCCCCTCTTACCACCCTGCTGAACAAGATGCCGCTCATTCCTCCCTGTCCTCCTCTTCCTCTTGCCTCTGAGACCCCCAGGCTCTCTCCTGCCTGATGCTCTTGGATTCAGTGTTGGTCTATGATGAACACGGGCTTCCCTAGCTTGGATCTGGGG
>Ga0065711_1043557_pt1 | contig 14653 bp, 10 predicted proteins | sample Hoacrofraction12_FD_59098 | JGI IMG/M metagenome (GOLD analysis project Ga0065711, IMG submission 59098) | Hoatzin crop microbial communities from Cojedes, Venezuela - Epithelial fraction 12 v2 (version 2) | ecosystem: Host-associated > Birds > Digestive system > Esophagus > Crop | place... | reverse complement strand
AGATCATCTAGTCCAACCCTCCTGCCAAAGCAGGGTCACCTACAGTAGGCTGTAGAGGACCTTGTCCAGGCAGGTCTTGAATATCTCCAGAGAAGGAGACTCCACAGCCTCCCTGGGCAGCCTGTTCCAGTGCTCCGTCACCCTCTGTCTGCAGGTAAAATGAAAATTTGCTGAATTTTTTTGTGAGGTAGGAATACTTCATTCATCCACTCCATTTGACTTTCTAAAGCCAGTGAGAGGCAATGCTGTAGGATTGAAATTGTGCTATAGAATTGCTTTGAGGAAAGTGCCAACATTTTTCTTTGTAGTAAAGGCAGATTATAAAGGCAAGGCTGTGTTCATAACACACCTCTATAATGACAAATTTAGAACACAGACAACTAAAAAAAAAAAAAGCTTCTGCAAACTTAAGATTTGTTTTGAATGTCTTATCCTAAAACCAGACATATTCAAAGCTAGCAAGCCTCTGCCATTTGGATTCAAACTGGAATACAAACAGGTTGCATTAGCATACAGTATTGAAATCATCTGACACAAAATGCTTCTTTTCTTTGAACCAAGTGCTTTGTACCTCTCCAGCCTCTTCTCCAGTATGGTTTTGTGCACAATACCTCACCAGTGCTTTAGGTAAGAAAGCTATGCCTTTGAATCCTATGTCTCTTCATCCTGGACAAGAATACCACAATGCATAAAACAAATTCATTTACTTAGCAATAAGAGAGGAGTTACTGTAATTTTCATGTAAGGTCCTGGCATCATTTAGTTCCAGTTTATATACATTACACTTAATAGAAGTGTAACAAAAAATTTACAGATATAATTTATGTTCAGGCAAAACATGTCTCATAGGTGATGGCCTTATGCTTTAATTATTTATTAACTTCTAATTTTACTTCGATCCACAGATTTAAAAGGTTGTTATTAGCTTGATTCTGTCAAGGTGAAGTGATTTCTTCTGTCTGGACCATTATCCTCTGAGTGATGGAAAATCTTTTTTTGTGGAGAGGGACAGGTACAGCAAAAACAAAACAAGTGGAAATCTAGCCTTTTGGTTACCTTTATTAAAAGCCTAGAGAGAGGCGAACTGCCAGTACGCAAACCTTCTCATATCTGTTCCATGGGCCTTGTCTAAAAGAGTGACAGGAAAAAAATAAATATAAAGCATGATTTCCTTCAAACAGCAGATCAGAACCATTGTTCAAACAGAAGCATTATCTCTGAAGCTATTTTGTATCTCTCTGCTTTACATTCTATTTTCTGATGAGAACTCTAACCCAACAGGCTTCTTGCTGCGGATTGAAAGAAGTACTGTTATATGTTCAACACCCTTGCCGTACACAACAGGTTCTGACCTGAAGAGTTTCATTCTTGAAGGATTTGCAAGATGAGGATCTTTATTTGTGTATTAGATCCTTCCAATCATACCAAATTTAATTTGTTACTAATTTGATTTATACAAAGATAACCTTAAAAGTGTTTGATGTATCCAAATCAATTCAATATAATTAATTAAGCATTCATAATGTGTTGAGTCTTATGTTCTCTTCAAATGGTCTCTTGCACAACGGATTTCTGTACCAGACTTCCACGGCTTCTCTCATGCTTGCTGTTGTTGCCTTCACTTTCCTACCAAGATAATTAAGGTATTACTGTATTTAAGTATTTCAGCACATTGTCTTTTGACAGTGAGGTGAAATATTTCTAAACAGTAGCTCTGTATTTAACTCACAAAATGTCCTTTCAATTAAATTTTTGAAAGTATGACTACACAGGAACAATTCATATCTAATGGAAATCTCCTTTCCTTTACTTTTTTTGGCAAGACCAGCTTAGTTTTCAGCAAGTAGTATTGGATTTGTCAGTGTAATTTCTGCAGTGAAACAGAAAAACAAATAGGTTCCCTTTTTTGTTTCTTCCAACAGAGACTTGAGCTGTTACTACCTACACTATACACTGGCCGCAAAAGGAAGCTATCAGAATATCATTCACAACCATATTCACTGCTGGGCATTCTTGCTAGGCCAGCCTCCTATTGTAATAAGCACTATAAAAATAGAAAAACTCACATAATGAAAACTAACCTGTTTCTGCTAATTTGTCCACTTGAAAGCCAAGTAAGTTATGGGATTTGTCTGTCAAAGACACAGGAGCCACTGCAGCCACACAAGCTTTCTCCTCTGTGATGTGAAGGCTACTACTGGCTGCACACTGCAGTTTTGCTCCATAAACCTTCCTACATCTTGACATTGTTTTGTCTCAGTCTTCTCAGATACAATAGAAACGCAGATGCTTTCCCGGAGGTGGGACGCTCTGGCCTCTCACTTTCATTCCCTCTTCTCTTCTGGACATACGCTAGTGTGCTCTGCAGGCCAAGGATGAAATGGAGAGATCCCTCTACAGGCCTTTACCTCACAGGTAAGTGCTAAATCAAAAATGTAGCTATGGTTTTCCACTGAACAGTTAGCAAGGAAGTATACCTTTAGTGCATAAAACAGCGTACATCTAAAAACAGCTGAGAGGTGGGCTATTAAAAATGTTTATCACGTACCATCAGAAAATGGTTAAAGAGCCCAGTATCCTGTAGCCACTTGAGCAGTGGGTCTGTTTTACTTAAAATTCTATGGATTTAGATGAATGCTACTTTGATTTATTTTCATCAGAGGCCAAAAGCAAATGCAATACCCCACATACATCCTTTCATAATGATTTTTATCATTTGAGCTCCTAGTATATTTTCTCACAAAAATCTATTTTAAATTACTTTGGTCTGATTCATGAGGCCCGGAGAATTTTTCTCGTGTACCATTTTCAATTCATTATTTTTATTATCTTTAATTACTTCTTTATTATCTTTACCACTCCTCAGCAGGCTTTCCAAGGAGAGGACGGTGATTAGCCTTTGCCCGTCAGATTCATTGCAGACACAACACAACAAAATGCTTTCCAAAGAACTGGACAGTATTTGTGCAGCAGAAAGGCTACAGTCATAGATAGGTAAACATGAAATACAAAAACTGATGACAGGTGAAGACAAACCTCCACAGCCCTTGAATTTCACACAGACTCACTGATAACTCTTTGTTTACTGTTCATTCCTGACCACTGCAGTGCAGCTGCATTAGGACCTGAAATCTTAACACTTTCAAATGGAACAGTAAATCGCAGTCTATCTAAATGACATCTATCTCCTTTCAGCTTTGCAGTTCACATTCATCCTGTTAGAGATCAGTGCAATAGTCTGTCATTTTTCTCCTCAATACATTTGTATCTTGAATATCCAGGATAGAATATTCGACACCCCATTACCGACTATCAAATCACGAACAGTGAAAACAAAGATCAAATATTTTTCAAAGAAGTGTAGCAAATTAATTGAAGAAATCATGATCTGCTTCTAGATGCCTGCTGAGCTGAAGAAAAAACAAAATTATGACAGAAATTATTCAGAAAGATTTATTTATGACATTTACTGGATAAATGGTATTCTGAGAACAAGAAGCATTAAGAAATAGGAATATGCAAGCAATCATTCACAGATTATTTCCAAGCTTATCCTCCAGTGAACCTGCATCTGAACACATCTGCATACATATAACCAAAGCAAAACCAGACTTTGAGGATACAAAAACACAGGTACTGGGAAAACACTATCTAAGTAAATCAATAAAACAATAATGCAAAGACCAAAATAATTGAGATTTTTTTTTTAAATTCCATTAAGGTGATAACAGAATAAAATATGTTGGAAGGGACATCTGGAGGTCATCTGCTTCAAACACCTCATTCAGACTAGGTCCAGTTAGGTGGACTGTGACCAGTCACATTCTGGATATCTCCAAGGATGGAGAATCCTTGGGCCCCTCTTCCATCATTTAATGACCCTCATGGGGAAAAACTTCTCAGTATTTAATCAGAACTTCTCTTGTTGCAGTTTGTTTCTGTTGTTTCTCCTTTTAACACCATGCACCTTCAAGAAAAGTCTCGCTCCATCTTCTCCATATTCTCCCTTTACACAGCTGAAGACTGCAATAAGATTTCCCCATTATGCTTCTCTTCTCCAGGCTGAACAAAGTCAGCTCTCTGTCAGCCTCTCCTCATGTGACAGGTGCCTCAATCCCTTAATCATCTAGGTGGCCCTTGGCGGGACTTACTTCAGTTTGTCAATATCGTGTTCACTTGTACAACGGAGCCCAAAACTGGACACAACACTCCAGATGTAATCTCACATTTTGGGTTTGCAGATAGTGCTTATGGGCATATCCCTCTTGTTTTGCAATAGGGCAAATGGAGCTTAGTAATATAAGAATTTCTAAGTTACAAAGTTCACATAACCTGTATTCTCATGCATATTTGCAGTAAATTGTCAACCAACAGGTACCTACATCGCAAGACTGAATTTGGTTCACAAAAGTTTCTCTCCATGTTTGTTGTGTGCCTACATAAGCTCTTACTTTCATGTGCTCAGTATCATCTTTGTATTCGCAAAGAAAAGTTTTTTACCAGAGCATATTTTGCTTGTAATATTGGTGCAGATCATCACTAAAAACTGCCATCTTTTGGGACATTTTGAGTTGATTCCTCTCTAAGACTTTTATGGTTTTTGTAATCCAGTGTTTTTCTGTGAGGAATGTTACACATTAAATTCACTACCAATCATGCATACTCCATCATACTGATACCATTAAATTATGACAGAAATTGTGTACCTTTCTTTCCCAGAGTATCTAGAACAAAACAGAAATACTAAATAGGAAAGCAGAGAAATAATGAGTAGTTTTCTTTTTGATGTTCTGCTTCTCTGCTGAGTACAGAGCTCGAGTAAGAAAGATGGTGTTTTAGAGGACTATCAGAGCCCTACACATGTCATTAGGCTGGTGCAAAACTATTGCAATAAAAAGGATTCCTAAACTCACTCCTTTTACTTTTTGCATAGGTGTAGATAGAGTAGGACCTCTAAAGAAGGGTATGGCTGACAAGATTTTTGTCCTGCTAGGGCAGAAGGGGAGAGGGAGTCAGGGAGAAAGGGAGAAAGAGAGATATCTTTTTTTTTTCCCCTTCTTTGTTTTGGGTTGTTTTTTTTTGTTTGTTTCCTTCCTTCCAGAGTAGTCAGATTCACCACAGCCTTCCATTGGTTTGCTGCAGACTCAGTTCTGGAATATCTTTCCTTCCCAGACTTGAGTGTACCAGACCTTTTAATCCTCCTAAACTGAGGACAAACTTCTTGATGAAGAGGCTAATCCTTTAAGTCCTCAGGCTGTATCTATATGAGTGGTGTAGTGTTTAATATTGGTTCTCTTTGGGTACGGAACTTCTGTGTCCTTACATGTGAAGCTCTGTGCACCGCACTAGTGCGTGCCTGTTGGTGCTCAGGAAATGACTTTTTTTGTTTCTGGACCACATAAAGCATCTGTGTCCTGGTGGAATTATTTTACTTCTTTGATTTTTCCTCATTTATTTGAATACACACACATTTCAGAGAAATTAAGGACAATAGTTACATAGATCAGTATCTATATTATTTTAGGAAAAAAATTTTTTTTAGAATTAAGATTATTAAAAAAAAAAAGGAACACAACATTTTTAATATGTGGAATGTAAAAACAATGCCTTATTTTTTCAATATTGTGGTCATTTCTGAAAAAAAATCTGTGGTGTAGTAGTAACACCAGTAATAGATTTTATAAACAGAGAAAGCAAAGCTATAGGTATTCCACCGCAAAGCCAAAGTATAGAGTACTTAAGGGTATTTAACCACCTACTGATACACATAAGTCTCTGTTTGGCTTTTTGATAGTGTCTGCATGAATAGCTTTGGGAATAAATGGGAATGTTATGTCTTAGCATTTTAGCAAGTCCTCTAGGCATTGACCTACATGAGTAGACAACCAGGAATTTTTGCAAAATCTTTTTTTTTTTTACATCCATTAGTTAATGTTAGCTAGAATATCAACGTCAATGACAAGGACCTCAAACAGGGATACAGTTCAGCTAGATCAGATCAATCACACTTCAGTGAACCCAGTATAGCATTTTCAAAAACCCCACCGTTCTACTTTTGAAGCAATCAGTAGACTCGGAGGTTCAAATCCCACTGAAATGTAGCACAACTCCTATTCATTTCAGGGGACTTTGAAAGTATGCTTAATAAGCTTCCTAATCCCAATTCTGAAGAGATACCTAAGTGCCAAATTCTCACAGATTTCATTGGGAGATTGCTAGACACTTGAATGCTTTTAAGCTGTGTGGTACGTATTTATTTGCTGAAAAGCAGATTGAGTCTGCGTTGGAAATGTACATAGGTCTCTAGAAGAAAGTTCCCCAAAGCAGTGAGAAAAGAAATATTAGGAGAAACAGACCATTCTTCTGAAAACAAGTACCTGAGCACTGGCTGCCACACAGAGAAAGAGTTTTATGTTTGATGTCCTTGCTATAACACAGAGTATGCTGTTGTAGCTGAGCTCTACACTGAAATTGGTTCTACCTTCTACAAACAACAGGGCAAAGGAAAATGTTTTATGACGTTTACATTAGTGACTTAAATAGCTAACAATCTCTTAATTGAGGAAAGAGGTGGAGTATTCCATCATGTACTGGGTCTGTCTGCGGTGGAGTTAATTTTCTTCATGTCACCTCATATGGTGCTATGTCCTGCACTTGTGACCACTGTGACCAGTGTTGATAACACACCTATGTTTTAGCTATTGCTGAACAGTGCCTGCAGAGCGCCAAGTCCTTCTCTGTTTCTCACACTTACTCCTCCAAGCAAGTAGGCTGAGGGTGGGCAAGAGGCTGGGAAGAAACACAGACAGGACAGCTGACCCCAAATGACCTCAAGGTATATCCCATACATTGCATATAACATCATGCTCAGCAATAAAACTAGAGGGCCGTTTTCCAGTGCCACCCTTGCCTGAGGACTGGCTGTGCATCGGTTAGCTGGTGATGAGTGACTGCTCTTGCATCGCTTGTTTTTTGTTTAGTGTTGTTTCCTTCTTTCCCTCTACCTATTAAACTGCTCAACCCACAAGTTTTTTCAGGGGAAGGAGGTAGAGAAACAGGAGTGAAGTTGAGCCCAGGAAGAAAGGAGGGGTGGGGGGAAGGTGTTTTTAAGATATAGTTTTATTTCTCATTATCCTACTCTGATTTGATTGGTGATAAATTCAACTTTTTTTTTCTCCCCAAGTTCAATTTTTTTGCCTATGATGAATTGGTAAGTGATCTCTCCCTGTCCTTGTCTAGACCCTGGAGCCTTTCACCATATTTCTTCTCCCTTGTCCAGTTGAGGAGGGGAGGCAACAGAGCAGTTTGAGTGGGCAATTGGCATTTATGCAGTATAAATCAAAACACCAGGTCACAATTTTAGGTTCAAAAATTTAACCTTACAAACAGTATTTCAGCATGGCTACCACAGCCGACATCCTGACACGTTATAACTTGCACTATAAAATCACATCACAGAACCAGCTAACGGGCTGTGGGTGGGCACCAGTCTTTACTTTCAAAAAGCATGAGGGCTAGGGAAGCTCTCTAATTTAATTGCTGTCTTTGTTTTTTCAAAAACCTCATCTGTACTCTTCCAGAGGGCAGGGTTAGAGGTTTTGCCATTCTCAAATGATTCAGTTCAGCAGTATTTCATAGGAAGCTGTTTTCGATCATTTCCAAAATGGTAGGAAATAAATTAAAGGGACAAAAGAGATGTTTTAGTAAAAAGCGTTGTTTCATTTTGTTTTTAAAGGATAAGCCCTTTCTTTGTGGCAACGCCTCTGTTTTCTGCTACTATTTATCAACACCCTCTGTCCCATCAAATTCTTGTTGCTGGAGTTTCAAGCAGATGCAAGCGGCTTTGGAACAGACCACAGGGTTACTAATCAGAAAAAAACAAGATCATATTATTAAAAAATAGCATATGCACTGCCTTAACATGTGCAAAATGGTGCTATTTGTGCAACTGTAGTAATATCTCTCATGACATTACTTGCATAACCAACCACAGATTTCTCATTGGAGTCTAGGGGTATTTTAATATGATTTATCTTTCTGTTTTTTAAAATCTGTCACTTTCTTAAAGAAGTTTAAGGGCAGAAAGAGTTCAGAATTTATCTGAGATTCTCTTGATCCCTGCACAGTTGGTCTTCATTCCCCTATTCATCACTGACATCTGTGTACACAGAGAGGCAAGAGGAACCTAAGCACAGGAGTTGGGCTGTACTGCAGGCATCTGAAAGTGAGATTGTGCTCCAAAAGGAGGAGATGGGGGAGATAGAAATGCAGCTGCATACTATTGCATCTTTTCACTGAACTCATCTAGTCAGTCCACTAGAGACCCTGGCTCTTTCCAGCTATGTAGTTATGCCTTTAAAGTGCTTTTTGATCCATGTATTTTTTCCCCTTCCAATTCGAAGTGGAATAGGAAGCATCAAAAGGACTGAAAAAAACATATTGTAATAACGTCTGTGTTATTGGAAGAGAGTTTCTCAAATTTCTCAACAGCTAATGCTCACATGAGATGTAAGAGTGATTTTAGAAAGTGATGCAGTCCAGACAGCTCTTTTTTTGGGAACAGCTAGTGGCATTTTCATCTAAGGCATTTTTTGCTCACAACCAGTAACAGTCTCCTGTTTTCTGGAGATGGGTGATTAAACTGGAGCAGACAAGGTAGGCAAGACCCACAACCTAAAACTCAAACAACAGGGTCTCTATCTACCTCTTCATAGTTTGATGGCTCTCAGGGAGGGGTATGAGTGAAATTATTAATTACAGAAAATCCAATAAAATCATCCATCTGGTCCTTCAGAAGGGATGCACTTTAGCGGATAGATGCTAAGAGGGAGAAAGGAGTCCTTTCTTTCTTTTTCCTTACTAGATAATCCTGTAATAAATACATGGTAAAACACTTGCAAGACTCCACTCCACAGCAGCAGTACATGGAAATCATATGAGGATTTTTCAAAGCAGATATGTTCAATTTGTTCATTTACACATATGTATATAAGAGTATTATGTGCTTCCTGCAAAATAGTCCCCCTCTAAACTACAAAGCTTACTGTGTGCCACTACTGGATATATCAACTATTTAAGCAAATCCTGTCACGTTTTTTATACACTACCAACAAATTCGAAGTTCAGTGCAGAACCGGTCACTAGAGTCATTCTTTCTTTAGCCCAGAAGTCATTAGTTTACATGGGGAGAGATTTCAGTTCATAAAACTGTTTCTTCCATATACTTTACTGTTCTTTGGAACACTGTTCTGCTTATTTAAATGCAGCAATAAAAGTACTGTTTATTTCTCCTGAAATTATTTCAGTTACTTTGTGGGGCTACTATCGAGTTCCACCTTTTTGTAGTAACATGTTTTTTTAAACCTGCCCAGCAATATAGAAATGAATTCGTGGTTTTGATGTCAGTATTTTTAAAACTGTCCTAACACTGACTAAGTGGTAAAGTGTTCTCAAAAAACCATTATTTACATTGTATTATCTCTTTCATAGGAATACTGTTGTTTAGGCTAGTTATAAGAATAGGGCTGAAGCCTGACTGCATTCGATTTTTCTCAGATTTGACAACGAGGTTTGGAGGTTGCCTGAATTGCCAAGAGTTGTGCCTACATACCTTCTATAAAGCAAACAGTCATGTATACATGATAGAAGCAAGAATCATCTTCAGGTGGATCCAGTATGTGTGCGAGATGAAATCAGAATGGAACGAACTTTAAAGATCTGCCTTCTAGTCTCCTTTAAAGGAAAGTTTTTAGGGAGTTACTTGAAAGTGTGAGGAGTTAACTGCAATGTTTGGCTTGTGGAACTGAAAATAAACTTTTCTACTTGTGTGCGAGTTTATCAGGAAGTTAGATGACTTCAGCTCTTCATTCATACAGGTCCACAATGTGTTAAAAATTACAATATATATGTGAAAAAGCTGCTTGTAAAATTAAGTAGGCCAAGGCTGAAGTCTTCAAATACATTCCTGGACTTTTTAGTGATCTGGGAAATAAAAAGTCACTAAATATTTCATCCGCTGTTTATCAGCTATACTGCAAAAACAGGTCTGGCACTACTGTCCTCTTTGGAATTGAAAACAGAATTTCATTTCAAATAGGATGGAAAACTCGCTTAACTTTAGGATAAGGCAGACACTACTGGCTAATCCTAACAAAAAACAGAGAGGAGTGAGCTGAGATGCACTGCTGAACCAAAGCACTTTGCAGGGGTGGGAAAATTCAAGGTAAAAGTTGCATTAAGCTCTTTTCATTCTACTCATAGAGCTCATAGAGCTCAGTGGGACCTTTTCCACTGCAGAGCCCTGTCAATGTCCTGGACATGAGAGGCCACAAGGACCCACAGTTCTTGTTATCCTGCTATCCTGTTATCAGAAACAAGTGTTGCTCCAACTAGAGTTACTCAGAGCCACCTCTGTGCCCTGGTCACCCCAGGCCCGCCGGCAGCCCAGCTGGTCCGCGGCACGAACCCAAACAGCCTGCTGTTTACTTTGCCGGGCTGTGGTCAGGGCTCCCAGGGGCTGCCCCTTTCTGTTTCTGTTCCCGGCGCTGCCTCAGCCTGAGGGATGGCAGGCTGCGGGCAGCATCCTCCTTGCCTAGCATTGCCAAGCCAATGGAAAATTGCAGAAAATGGAGCAAGAGATCTGAAATTTCCACAGTTTGGAATCACTAGGACTCACATTCTCATCAAAACCATCGAAAAGACCAGCTCTCACATGTTGCTGTCCCTCACTGTCTTTCACACACGCTCACCAGAAAAGGGAGGAGACAAACTGTTTCCACAAACAGGAGCATCTTCGCATATCAGTAAACCAGGTTTCAAATACACAAGTGGAAAATTAGAACAATCTGCAAAATAATCCAAACCACTAAAACCTGACATTTTGCACAAGCACATCTCCTATTTCTGTTATGAGTATACTGCTGAGGCCAGCCTGTGTCCTCATCCTTTGTGCCATCGAGACCTATTCCCCAAGCCATAGACTTGCTGATGCCCCTTGAAGCTAACTCACCGACCTCAAACCCTTAACTCCTTCTGAAGGAAAACGGAGCTCACAGAGCACTCGACTTGTCTTTGTTTCAGTAAAAGACCTTGTTGCAAAGCCAGGCATATAAACTGTGTGATGAATCAGAGCTCATGCATCTCTCATTTAGACAACAATTAAAACTTTTCTGTTATATACCTTTTTGCATGTTAAAGGTCTTGGGCTGTTTTCTGAAGATGAATGTACACTACACTGGCACCAGAGATACTAAGGGAACGGTAATGTTTTTAACGACTCAATTTAGTTCCAAGACAAAACTAAGCCCCCAGAATATCCTTTTTTGAAGAAAGCAGTGCAGTTGTTTTCTAAGGCAGGTTGCCATAAATCTCACAAACCCTCTGGTTCACGGCCTAAGGCTGAATGCTTCAAGTTTCAAACTCACTGGCTTATCGGGCAGGGGGAAGAAGATTTTCAACAAGCTCCTTTAGATGAGGCATGACTGATGAACACAGTCCAGTCCCACTGACCCCAGCTAGAGTTTGACCACAACCAGAACAAGTCACTTATTTCTTTAGGAGCAGCTGGACCAAGAAACAGAGCAGGAATACAATACCCTTAATTCCCAATCTCCTTCCCAACAGCCAGTCTTCAGCTATCCCTGAATGAAACATGTGCACAAAGCAGAAACAATCTCATCTGTTTGGCTGTTAATGATACCAACAGAGAGATCACAAAAGGCAGAATTATTACAGTCAAGCTTAATTTACCAAGTCAGTTATTTCTTTACTAATGTGAAACAGTAATTTTCATTAAGTTTTTGTCTGTCTTTCGAAAGCAGCCACATGAAGTGAGCCTGACGGATACTCCCGACAGGACTATTGCTTTTCTACTTTGTTTTTAATCCTATATAAAATGTTCTAAGGTGCCAGCTAAACCCAAAGCACATGAGCACTTCTCACACAAAGGCTCCTATTCCAGCATTCTTTCATCCCATTGTGCTAGTATTGTAGTTTACAATCCTAACTACTATACGTGTAGCTACATACAGTAGGAAGGAGAAAAAGCAAGAAGTTTAACTCTTGATTCAGAAGAACCTGTAAGTTACTTTACAACTGGGAGGATTATGTGTACATCGTTTCTTCACATCTGAGGTACTATTTTTCAAAGGGTGAGGGGAAGGGGGAGGAGTGAAAGGCAAGTCAGAGAGCTAACACTGCATTTTATTTAACTGCCTAGTTCTACATATGATTTTGTGGCACATATTTTACTGTGTTAAGCTCCGCAGAGTCCATTACATCACTGAACTCCTGCACATCCAAAAGGTTGCGAAAAGCAGGTAGAAATTTGAAGAAACGAATCAACTCTTTGAAGCACCAAATATGAGATTGGAGGCTTCACTGCACAAATCACTTTAACAAATGTCATTCTCTACTGAGTGTGCTGCAGCAGCTACGATCTGCTGGGGGCTGCTTGTCACTTGTTGCCACAGTGTGTGAGCTTTCTCTTAACTGTATATTTAGCACAATAAGTGTGAAGAAGGTGAGTTAGGAGAGTTCCAAAACTTCCCCTAGTTGAGCCTGTTCACAGACATGGCTGCCAAACTATTTGGCAGTAAGCTGCTTAGAGACAAAATGGAAGCTTTCTTTTCCAGTTGGTCTAAATAGGCTGAATACTAAAGCACATAGTTTGCACCCAAAAATACTAATATAGTGAGGCAAGTCAGATTCCATGTGTAAAGGTCTCTGCATCACCCTACTGCATGAAATTTATGTCTTTCCAGCTAGATAAGCTTTTAATTACCCCCTCCCACCCTACTCCCCCCCACTCCGCCCCAGAAGATACAGCATCCTTTTCTCACATATACACACACATCTCTTAGCATAGAGCACTGCGTTTACCTCGCCTCAGTTAGATGACAGAATCCCTAACCTTACTATATTGGTACTGACTAGGGAAAACGAAACAAAGTGGTAGATCAGCCCGCTGCAATGTCGTTTCACTCTGTGTGATGCCTGGGTGGGAATCCAAACTCGTTTTTGTACTCTAGAGAATTCCCAGAGAAACCCACGGGAACCATGGGAAGACCATGAATTTCATCTTAAATGTAAAGAGTACAGCCCATGCAGACAGCCAATATCATCTGCTATGAATTACAGCTACTTTTGTCTGGGTTGATTCCCAAGCACCCAGTACACGTACTGTATCCTGGAAAAAATCAAGCCTTTATATTTTCTTCATGTTTTTCCAGCCCATTGGTCAATCTAAACAGAAATTTTCACAGTCTTAAGAGCCAGACCCAACTCAGATACGCTATATGCATCTGAGAATAACTCCTCACTGAGCATCTAGAAAAATAGTGCGTAAGAGTCTACTTCTGAAAAAGTGAATTTGGCTGGCTCAGGCAGCTCCAGTTTCACAATGCTGTGATAGCTCCTGCCTTTCTATAGCCAGATACACACTAAGGAGAAAATAGAGTTTGGGGGACACTCAAAAAACTTCTGTCTTTATCTGGAACGTCACACATTTGAGGTTGTACATTTTAGTCCTAATTCAGTTATCATAATCCATATAACAGACCCTCTTAGTGTTGTCTCTTGTGCTGGCACTGATGAAAGGAAAGTGGCTTTTCTATCTTTCCCACCAGAGATGCATGATACAAGGTGGTAAATCATGATGTGAGGTTTACAAGATCAAGGTTGGCACCAGTACGTGTGCTGATCCCATCAACAGTTTCGGTTCCTAATAAACAGGAACCTGAACTGGATTTAGGGAATATTTCTAGGAAGTAGCTGTAGCAAAGATACAACCTCATTTCTCTCCAGTGCCGTCCTGCTCCCTGTGGAGTTCCTGTCTGCATTTGCAGATGCATGGAGAGCTTTTGCAGAGATCTACCCAGGATAAGAGGATGATGATCTGCAATGTGCAAGTTTACCAGTAGTTTTAACATGAAAACTGGTTATAAAGTTTCAGGTTAACTTCAGGTTCAAGACAGCTTTACTACAGTGAAAAAGAAAGACACTCATGCCCTTTAAATTCTGCTTTCAGAAAACAATACGTTGTACATAGAGGAAAGCCTCTTGGAGAGAAGAAAATCAGCAGCATGTACTATGAATATTCACATTACCTGATGTGCTATTAGAACATCAGATAGTACCACAACAAGTAGTAGACAAGTATGCATACACATCAGAGTCAATCAACTCAACGCAGTACTAAGTATTCAATACTATGCCTTTTAGTTCAGCACAAAGGACTGAAAGGGACTTATATTGAAGAGCTACTGGAGAGAGTCCGGCGGAGGGCTACAAGGATGGTGAGGGGACTGGAGCATCTCTCCTACGAGGAGAGGCTGAGGGAGCTGGGCTTGTTCAGCCTGAGGAAGAGAAGGCTGAGAGGGGACCTAATATATGCTTACAAATATCTGAAGGGTGGGTGTCAGGAGGATGGGGCCAAGCTCTTTTCTTTGGTGCCCAGTGACAGGACAAGGGGCAATGGGCACAAACTGAAGCATGGGAAGTTCCACCTGAACATGAGGAAGAATTTCTTCCCTCTGAGGGTGACGGAGGACTGGAACAGGCTGCCCAGGGAGGTGGTGGAGTCTCCTTCTCTGGAGATATTCAAGACCCGGCTGGACAAGGTCCTGTGCAGCCTGCTGTAGGTGACCCTGCTTTG
>Ga0065711_1009009_pt1 | contig 14653 bp, 10 predicted proteins | sample Hoacrofraction12_FD_59098 | JGI IMG/M metagenome (GOLD analysis project Ga0065711, IMG submission 59098) | Hoatzin crop microbial communities from Cojedes, Venezuela - Epithelial fraction 12 v2 (version 2) | ecosystem: Host-associated > Birds > Digestive system > Esophagus > Crop | place... | reverse complement strand
GGAAGGGACCTCTGTGGGTCATCTAGTCCAACCCTCCTGCCGAAGCAGGGTCACCTACAGCAGGCTGCACAGGACCTTGTCCAGGTGGGTCTTGAATATCTCCAGAGAAGGAGACTCCACAACCTCCCTGAGCAATCTGTTCCAGGGCTCCGTCACCCTCAGAGGGAAGAAGTTCTTCCTCATGTTCAGACGGAACTTCCTCTGCTTCAGTTTGTGCCCATTTCCCCTTGTCCTGTCACTGGGCACCACTGAAAAGAGCTTGTCCCCATCCTCCTGACACCCACCCTTCAGATATTTGTAGGCATTTATAAGGTCCCCTCGCAGCCTTCTCTTCTTCAGGCTGAACCAGCCCAGTTCCCTCAACCTCTCCTCGTAGGGGAGATGTTCCAGTCCCCTCATCATCCTCGTAGCCCTCCACTGGAATCTCTCCAGTAGTCTTCTTGCAACTCTGGTGTCCAGTGGCCTGAGGAATGAAAAATGTGGGAGGTGGACATTCAGAAGCCGTAGGCAATCTTATCACTGCCCAGACAGCTGTTGGAGGTGCCTGGCACTCGCTTCTGACTTGAACATAATGCAGAAAGATCTCACTGGTCCCACTGTAATAGTCTTTTCACAGACTGCAACAGTGTTTGCCTGTATGGAAAAACCATATGGATTTTCCTAATGTGTTTCAGTGTACAAAGTTTGAGGATTGGTATGTCTAATGGTTTGTCTAATCAAACCTATTGCAGATGTCCCTTTTTGGAACATCACATTTACCAAAACTCAGAAAAAATGATGGTTAGAAGAAATTCAGTTACATGTCAGCATCTGTGTTTTCCTAAGTATTTCTCCCTTACCTGTCCGAAGAACCAGTCAAAAAACAGAATACAAAATGAAAGACCAATTTGAGCACTTAGGAGTTCAGTACTGGTAGGAAGCATTAGAGCACACAATTAAAATATGTAGTCTGCAAATCTGCACAAACATGGTTATTGTTTATGAGAAAAACTGAATAAATTTCACGGTGTTTCTTTTTTTTCTTTCCTGGATTCTAGCAGAGAAATTTTATTTATTAGTAGGGTTATGCTACAAGTGTTTTTGAGCGAGCACATATCAGAATAACGTAACCCTTTGCCTGGCTAATAATTTATTCCATGTTTTGATGCAAGTTCCATGGAGTTCTTTATTTTGGTGTATAATTCATTAGCTACAGCTTTTCATAGAAAATGATTTACAAAGAGTAAAACTTCGCTACAAATTTCATTTTGCTTTGATTAAGTTAGGTCTAGTATCAAGTTTGTTGGTTATAAGGTCAATTAGAGGAGGATGCTGCTTTTTAAAAATGAGGATACCTTTAAGCCGTAGAAATTCCACTTTATGTGTAAGCCCATCATTAACTGCCTGTAAGTGTCTGAATGGATTATGATGAAACAACCGAAAATGTGTTAGATTTCTTTGGGTGCCTATCTGTAAAAAGTAAGAGAATTTAAATTGATGATGAACGTTTATTTTCTTTCTGCTGTGAATGGGAACCGATGTCCTATGATTAGCAACCTGGATGCACTGGCTTAATTGCTGTGAGTGGCACAGATATGCGTTGCCTTGAATGTATCTTTTGAATAGGTATTTTCAAAGGGTGTTCTGCAAGGTTATTGAGTGAGTTCTAACATGGAGAGAGGGGTAGGAAGATTTTGTACCTTTCAGAATGTACTGCCATTTGTGGTGTGTTCTTAGACTGCGTCTCCATTTGCCCGTGAGAGGTCTGGACTGGGGAGTTTTCAACCCTCACTGCTTTTTGGTGCTTTTCACCAGGCCAGTTCTGTACCGCTTCCCTTTAAATATTGAAGTTCCTGCTTCTCATCCAAAACCAAGTATTTCCCTGAAACTTGGGGGAGTCTTCAGACACCAGTGTGACCGCATTATTCAAATTATTTGAAAAAAACTCCTGCCTTCATCATCATGCTGAAGAAAAGAAAGTGCGGGTTTTGAGTGGAAGGAGCTTGCAGGAGTTTGGTGGTGAGTTCCCATAGGCTGTACATCTGGATACTGTAGCCCACAGAGTGCAGCATCTCCTGCTGCATGCAGTTTTATCTATTGAGATATGTAAAGCAAGCAGGGGTGACCTCTATGTGCCAAGTGCCATGACAAACCACTGCCTCAGGCCTGTTTCTGCTTGAGAAGTAAGGCTCCTAGACCATCTTTGTTTGGTGATGTTGAGTACAACTCTTGCAGATGCTTTCCATCTCAGGAAGAAGGGAAGAATCTTTGATTGCTTAGTAGAAGCCTTCTCTCCTTTGAGGAAACCTGTCATTAAAATTTTGTGGTGCAGTTATAAAAAAATTGTAACATCATATTTCCCCGACACATTGAAGAGGCATGTTCAGGTCTTGCTAAGCAGGCTGTTCCAAGCGTTGGTGGACTTCAGCCCTGCAGATCAGTTATATATAGGAATCAAGAGAAGTGGTTTCAGGGCTCACTGAGCGCATTTTGATCTGTGTTGGCCTAACTTCATCACCCTGAGTATCAGGTGGTGGTTGAGGTTGGGAAAGAGGGACAGGTGTCTCACAGAGGACAAGGAAGGGCCTCTGCATTTTGTCTGTTATTCTAGGTAGGCAAGATAATTCCTCTGACTTCTCTCTGTTCATACACTTGACTTTTTTCCTCCGCTTGTATCCTTCTGTAGAGCCCTAAAACAATTGCATTTTGTACTATTGCCTGTCTTTCGATTTTGCAGCTCCTGTCTCCTGGCATCAGACCAGTCTCTGCATTCCTAGCACTCTCTGAGTTCCTGTCGTAATCTGGTTCTCCTATCCTATCATTAGTTTTTCAGATTCCTGGTAAATTCTGTCTCTCATGAATTCTAAGGGTGCTTGAACAGCGTATTGCTGGCCAGCATGAAGAGCTGCTCTACAGCAGTGTTTAATCTGTGCATCCCAGCACATTCTGCTTAGAGGAGCTTTTGTTGTACCTGCATTACTTCAGTGCAGAAAGCCTCCTCACCTCCCATTTAAGCCAATGACATCTAAAGGCTAATCTGAACCCTCAAGATTCAATCCCATGGATATCCAGACAGCTTTAGCCCTGGGTTTAAATTCCTCAGTGCATGTGTAGTTGCTGTGTAAATGAATCGTGACAGTGCCTGCGGGGCAGTTATGCAATGACTATGATGCCTAAAGTTTGATTTTCTCCCTGCCTCAGTTTCCTTAGCATCTTTCAATTCAATGCAGCTGTCTGAAAATATCACATATGCCAGGAGGTTTATTTGTAAAATGCAGTCTGGTCTGTAAATGACCAATCCTTTAGCGATGTGAGCTGGTTTTAGTGATAAATATTTACCTTATTGAGAATTGTTTGGTAATGTCGTAAGCTGCATGACCCTCACAAGTTTCTGCCAGTGTTGGGCATTTGAATCAATTTTACAGCTTTCCGCTCAATCAGATCTATTTAGGGAACTGAAACTTGGCTGTTCTTTAGCTCTCAGCATGGAGTTTTTAAAGAAATGTACCGTATAGGTGATCAGAGTGGGAAACTTGCTGTTCTGTGCAAGAGGGGTTTTACAGATCCACATTCTACCGTCAAAGTATCTGAACAGCACTGGAGACTTGAGTACCCAGGTAATCCAGCCCAACTGGAATTTCTAAATAATATGGAGCCCTGGTTTTATAACATAAGGGATTTTGCTCTGGCAAGTAAATAAAAGCAGATTTTCTGCTATAAAAGGACAAAAGATTTTGAAAACATCCCATAGGGCTGTGTTTCCCAGGCTTGTTTTCTGGCAGCTGATCTTGGAGCTCAACCAGTGCTTTAAAAACTTCTTCCATTTTTGTAGCAGTGTGGGGAGCTTGTCAGATGAGGTTAGTAGCTTTCTGGTTCTATGACTAATGCCCAGGATACAGTTCAGAGAAGGGCGTCAGCAGCAGCAATTAGTTTCTAAATTTCATCAGCAAACGATTAATCAGGATTCAGAGAGCTGTGTGGCTGATTTATCTTTCTGCAGTTTAAACCACTTTAGTAACTGCTGCATCTTTCATGGATTTGTATGCTTCATCTCTAAATTTCTGTATGCTATTAACATCAGCCCCCTTCTCCTGATGTATAGATGAAGAACTAATGAAGAGTATAGAAGTGTGCTGCTGCTGAAATGAATGAAAGCCTTAGAAGAGCTGTTTGGTGGTATCTGTCATGGTAACACAAATCTAAAATAATCTTATTAACTTGAATAAATAAACAGATCAAAATGCCCCTAAATCTCCATTTGCCTAAAATATAATCAGATTTCAGATTGCTGAATGATAAACTTGTAAGACTGAAAGTGTGTGCAGACAACATGATTTACTCTGAGTTTGTATACTCGCCTCAGGCAGATTTTTGTTTTAAAATCACATTTACAGACTGCAATACAGAGATGACCAATTTAGTGAAAAGCAATTAGTTTTTCTTCGTGTGTATGACCCTTAGGGCTCACTGTCTCTTCAGAACTGGAAATCTCATATATAGAAGAAGTTAGATATACAAAAGACAGCTTGCATGCCCAATAGCTTTCCAATATCAGAAGAATCATAATATGAACATTTTTGCATGATCTTACTTTGTTTCTCAGGCTACTTCTTTATGAATGGGAACATGCTGTGAGAGTTTTTCCCAGATTGTTTACTCTGAGTCCAGCCATAGCAATTGACTGTTGCAGTAGTAAAAAATAACTTTTGCTACTGTTATATGGAGAAATATGTGACAAATTAACTTAAAAAGAAGTTGTCTAAGTAGTGGCGGTTATTATAATTTCCCTGACCAATGACAAATTAAATATAATGGGATAATCAGGAAAATATTTTTGGAGTCCTCTGCTCTGTTGTCTCTTTCTGCCTGAACAGAATCCGGAATTCATTAGCACCTTGGATGTTTCAGTGAAAAGTATCACTGAGAATTATCCTGAGATTGCTGAGAGCCCTCAGCGAGCTAGGAGGAATATTATTACTGCAATCTCAGGAATACATAGTTGTGAGGCGCCTTTTAATTGATCCCTTTGCTCAAGCTAGCTCTGCCTTTGAAGATCCACAGCAGCAGACACTGGATCTATAAAAAAAGCAGAATGATGTTAGCTGAACTGGAGCAGCAGAACCAGCTCCTGCCCTAGGGATTCCACCATGTCAGCTGGGCAGTAGGAATAAGTGAGAGACAGAGCAAAGACACGTACAGATAATGGTACAGTAGGTGAAAAAGAGAGTTGACTAACTGAGTTGCAATAATAGATTTTAAGTTGCTATAAAGAAAGAAGGGCAATAAATAGAACAATATGTGTCCGTGTAGTAACCTAGTTGATGGGTATGCTGGTGAAGTAAAAGAGGTAGAAGAAACAAGTTCTGAGAAATCCCAGTTGTCAGTTTTCCTCCTATTAAGAATGAACCAAGACAGTTCTTGGACACACAGGATTATTGTTCCTGTACCCACATCAGGCAAGCATTTTTTAATCACTGACTTTTGATTCCAGACCAATTGTGTGTTTCCAGCTTTTCCATCCAGTCTTTTGCCTCTGGATTACTTTCTTCCAATGCCTTCACTTTCCAGAGAAGCAACAATCTGTATGACCTCCTGAAGGACACACAAGGACACAGCACGTGCTAAGGCTGCTAAATGGATCAGAAGAGTGATACGTGTATACACTCATCACTCTTCATAGAGCTTTATGAGCTTAAGCCGTGCCAGATCAGGGCTCAGAGCACAACAGAGAGCTTTTCAAAAATTCTTCAGTCTGTGTTTCACTGGACCATTTTGGTTCAATGTACTTGAAGCATTTGTTATATCAAAACTCGTCTCTTCTTCAGTGTTCAGTTCAGACCGTTGCACAGATGTCATGATGTATAGACCACTTTGCTGAATGAATGCTGTGCCTTTCACAGTACGATTTGTTGGCCTACAGTCTGCAGAGTGTTACACAACAGGAAAATATATGATTGTTTACACTGGAACAAATTGCAGAGGCGTTTAGCTCAATACCATCTCTCCACTTCTTGCTGGTGCCTGTTGAGACACCTCAGCTGTTTAAGTTGCTGGTTTAAGTTGCAGCAAAAGAGATGACTTTTTAGGCGAAATTGAAGTTTTCAGTGCTAAGGTGAGTAGCTAAATGGAGAGGCAAGCAAGTTAAGAAGGAAAGGAACAGCCATGATGGGGTGAGATTACTGTTACCAGAACCCTACCCAGCCCCAGGGGCTCCTCCACCCTGCCCACAGCCCAGGACCCTGTGTCAGCCCCCAGGGCCATCAGCCCTGGCCCCAGTGGTGCTGTACCAGGGCTGGCCTCCAGCTCCCCACGGCCCTGTCATGCCCGGCCGTGGGCCTCCTGAGCCAGGCCTGCCCATGGTGCCACATCATGGCCTGACCTCAGCCCATCCCATCCCCAGGGAGGTGCCCGATGCCCAGGGCTGGGGCCGCCCTGGTGCCCGCTGGCTGCCCTGCTCTGGGCTGGGGGAGTGGGATGGCCCCGGCTGCTGGGCCCTGCCCTGCCACCTTGGGGGACAGCTCGCTGCTCCCAGTCCCCAGGGAGCCCCCAGCCCCTGGGGTGACCTGATGGCTTTTCCTGCTGCTACCAGAGGAACGATGGACACTGGTGAGAAGTGACAGCTCTGTTCTAGGTCTCTGTTTTGGTGGCGGTGGCAGAAACCTGCACCGTTATCTGGGAACAGACTCTTGGCTACGACAACACTGATCGTGACCATGCTGTCTGCTCTGACAATGAGTAAGATGACTTCGTTATCCATAGGCCATATTGCTGGTGTTTCTGTAGAAGGCATCCTTCAGCTGATCTAGTGTGTTATCGCAGTGAGGGAGCAGAAGAGGTGAGGACATGATTGTCTGAAGGGCTGACTAGCTGCTGTGGAGGGACGTCTGTTTTCCTTTCTTATTTGAAGCTGTTTGCAAAGCTGTGAGAGCACATAAATAACCCTGCCCTTTTTCTTCTGATTAGTTGGCATTCCTTGCTTTCACAGCACCTGGGACTCTGGAGCAGGGAACAGAGTAAGCTGTCGCTCTTCCTACAGCAGCTCCTCGAGGACCAGCCCGTACCTCTGGCCATCATAGTAGGAGACTGCCCTAGTTGCAGAGAGCTCACGGATTACAGATCAAGGCAGATAAAAAGTGGCAGAAAGGAAGTATTCTTGACGTGCTATCATGACAGCTACTTTGAAAAGGCAATTACCATCTGTCTCAGCTCTTAAATCCATCTACAGTATTCAATGTCCTTGCTTTCTGCATTACCTAACTCATAGACACAAACATGATCTTCGTGTAAGTCTTTTTCATCTTCACAAGTCTTCAGTAATCATTCCTGTACAACTCTGATACTGTGCTGAAATACTAATTTGCATTTAGTTATCTCTGTGGTAGTTAACTTCCTTAACGTTAGATTCAAGGTGTTGGAGGTCTACACCCCCACGGTTGAACGTAACACAGACTAAGCAGGAGGCAGAGCTGTGGGAGACCCAGGACGATGGGGTCTTGGCAAACATGTAGGAGTAGCAGCTGCTACCTACTGCTCTCCCAAGAGGGACTGCAAGTCCAAGGCAGCAGCAGTGACTGGAAGATGGGTGTTGAACCCCCCTAAGAATCAACGGTGGCTCTCTTCACCTCTTGCTGTTTTCCTTATATGTATTTAATTTTCTGTTGACAGTTTATCACAGGATTAACAGCTTCAGTGCATCAATTTATTTTATGGGAACCGTGTCCTCTGCCAGTAGCAAAACATAGCCGTTTTGACAGACGACTGTAGACCTTGCACACTGTTATGTAAAACTACAGCACTGCAAAGCACTCTTGCTGCCACAGGATTTTTGTTTTTGAGGAAGGAGGATATTTCATAAAACAGGATTTCAACTTAAGATTTTTTAGATTCCTCTCTGGAGGATTTTGCTAAGTATCTTCTGAGGGCGCAGATAGTCCACCTGGTTGCCTCCCTGAATGGTAGGTAATTCATGGAGGAAACAACACTTGTGAATTACTGCACTTCCTTTATACTCAGGGTTTCAATAGTGTGCGACTAGACAGAGAATAGTAAGGTTGCAGCTAACAAACTTCAACCAAATCTAGTAGTATTATGCCAGAGCAATGGCCACTTATTTGATCTCTCTTCAAGTTTCTCAAGTCTTTTAGCCTGTGTAGTTGTCATCAGTATTGACTGAGTGGCAGATGTCTTACTTTGTGTTAATTCTTATGCATGCTTCCTTACGATTTTTTGGTAATCTGGGTTAGATACATATTGCCACAAAAGGTTGTTGTAAATTATCCAAAAGGAGAGGGTGCTTGCTGAGATGACCAAGAACCTTCCTATGAAACAGTGTTTTGTTAGGAAATACTGATTTTGTTGAAACTTTTTGCTGATTGATACATTCCAGTTTTAATGGGCAGAGCTTAGCTTCATAGAAATATTTCTGGTTAGGACTCGTTACTTGTTGATTGCATAGCAGCCTATCACTCCAAGTTGGCATGTTGGCTTTGGACATGGGAAGTGCAAGATGAAATCTGTGCTCTTTTGAATTCAGATGACAGACTTGTACTTCCTGTATCTAAGAGTATGTGCTAAATCCTGTGGGGTATTCCAAAACTGGAATACAACAACTCCATTGTTGGATCAATTTCTCCATAAATATAAACCTAAGAAGGGATTTAGGTCTGAGCGTCTAGGCATCTTTACCACTGAGAGGTAGGGAGAAATACAGACAGGAAAAAAAGTGCCATGCTTTGGTCTGTTTGTTTTTTTTTCAGAAACATTTCTTCGGGCTCTTTTTTCATCCCGATGGGAGGTCATGGACATTCTAGAAATCCTAATTTTTCATGGAATGGGAAAATTCTTTATCTGCAGCTTGACAGATGAACATCTGCAGAGATAAGGAGATGCTGTTGAACTTGACTCACGTAACTGAACATTCTGGTTCATGGCCAGGGGTTTGCATATCTAGCCCAGTTCTGGGAAACAGTACCAGAGGTGTGAAAACACCTGGTATGTCAATGAGCAGGAATCATGACTACAAATGTTTTTCTACTACTACCATTTCTATTCAATACTTTTACGTCTTTTCATTTAACCTTAGGAGTACAGATTTTGTCATATATAAATAAATCACATTTTAAACATTAGTTCAGGCTGTCTGTCTGGAAGATGTCAGAGTTGCTGAGGTTAGTACTGTTGATTACTGTTATGTGACGTACAAAGTTAAATGAAACACTTGGCCAGCCTCTTTACTACATTTTCTGATTTGCGGTGATACCAAATAATGTGCTTTATGTATGTCTCTTCAGGGTCTGATCACCTTCGAGAGAAAGATGGACTATGGGCAGTGCTAGTTTGGCTTTCAATCCTAGCAGCTCGAAAGCAGAGCGTGGAGGAGATTGTCAGGGATCACTGGGCAAAATTTGGACGACACTACTACTGCAGGTGAGAAAAATGAGGAAAAGACACAGGAGTTTATGCAGTTGATGGGACAATTCTGCTACAACTACAGCTTGTTTATCCGTGCTCAGCTGTATTAAGGTGTGCATTTCCTCTGTACACTGAATGAAAATCTGCCACGGATTGCCACTCTTCGATAGGCAGGTTTTTTATGATGAGGAAGCAGCAGAAGTTATTTACTTACTGAAGGAGTAGCGTGTATATGTCACTTCTAGTATATAAGTAATCGAATTTTCTCATATCGAATGGCAGAAAGATTTGAAGTATTTACTTGTGGAATCTGTAGCCATAGCTTGTTACATCGTGCTGAAAAAAAATCAAAATCCCTGCGTGATTTACTCCTGCATTTGTTGCTGTGTGTGCTTCTGGGTGGCAGTGTTTTAGTGAGAGCTGGAGCTATGCCTACTTTTAATTCAGGAGAACTCCTCCAAAGATCTGAACATTTACTCATTTTTATTAAGGTCTCAAAAGAGTGAACTCTAACTGTCATTTATATCTTAGCTTCTGCCTCTCTCTTCCTCTCAGAAGAGACTTAATCCAGAGGAGTTCATCTATGCTGAAGGTCTTTTGCACACAGCTGTTCCTCAAAACTTGTAGCAAAGTTTTCCCGATTTCACTTGGCTGTTGAGCACTGCACTGGTTGTGTCCTTAATCTTGGGAAGCTAGCTATGTATTGATGACATTTTCACTGCTACTTTAGGAACCATGCATTTTTTACATGATTTCTGCTGACTCACAGTCAGGTGGCCAGTGTAGAACTGTGGTGAACACATATAATGGTCAGACTGCACAGGACTGCATGCATATGCTCATTTAATTTGCAGCCAGTACTCCAGTGGTCCACCTCTGATTTTTGAAGTAAACAGTAAATTGCTAATTGTGAGTGTACTGAGTTCTGTGAAAGCAGAACTGTTTTCTCAGCTGTAGGGGACTTACTTCTGGCTTCTATTTATTTTATATATGTGCAAGGTTTGATTATGAAGCACTGGAACCCAGAACAGCATATTTCATAATGAGAGACCTGGAAGCTTTGATCACTGACAAATCATTCAGCCATCAGCAGTTTGCTGTGGGTAACAATATCTACAGTGTGGAAAGAACAGACAGCTTTGAGTACATAGATCCTGTGGATGGCACTGTGACCAAAAGACAGGTATGTCTGTAGTGATGGAGTAGCAAAGTTTTGCAACTGCCATATTGTATCTAACAGTGTTGTTTCTAATGTTCAGCTGTCAAGCCTCTCCATTTATTTATAGGGTTGTGTTTTCTTTGCTCTGATAGATACCACATTTCCTACTTGAGATTAGCTCAGGCTGGATAAGATAATCCACCTCTGGTTTAGCTCTTACACTTGCTGTGCATAACTGGAGGCAATAGTGTCACAGAGAATGTACAAGGGAGTGGAGTCCCTGTTGACAGCAGTGCAGAAATGGGGAGTGTTCCCTTTCCTGGACAATGCAAAGTATCGTGTAGAAAGACAGTCCTTCCTTTTTCTATCTTCCGTCTGAAATCTCCACTTGCTGTACATTACAAACGAAGTTAAAATTTTCTTGCTTTTGGTGACCCACAGGATTTGCATAATTAAGGCACAGTATCTGTTGTAGCTAATAACATGCAGAAGACTTTTGTGGATTCTACTGTACGTGGGCATGTTTGACTTCTCTAGCCCAAATGACCAGTTCTGTGTTCCTTCTGGGCTGTGTCCATAATGAAATTCCTTAGCTATCAAGACCTGCAGTTCAAACTGACCCATCACTGTTTTGAAATTGATGATGTGCTCAGAGCTAACCATGTACTTTTGCCAGGTGTAAATGTATATTCAAACATCGTGAGTATGAGCTATGATTCTTGTTTAATATCTATATCAATGATCTGGATGAGGGGATTGAGTGCTCCCTCAAGAAGTTTGCAGATGATACCAAGTTGCGTAGGAGTGTCGATCTGCTTGAGAGTAGGAAGGCTCTGCAGAGGGATCTGGACAGAATGGATCAATGGGCTGAGGCCAGTTGTATGATGTTCAACAGGGCCCAGTGCCGCGTCCTGCACTTGGGAGGTGCACACACAACAACCCCACACAATGCTGCAGGCTTGGGGAGGAGTGACTGGAAAGCTGCCTGGTGGAAAAGGACCTTGGGGTGCTGGTTGACAGCCAGCTGAACATGAGCCAGCAGTGTGCCCAGGTGGCCAAGAAGGCCAACGGCATCCTGGATTGGATCAGGAATAGTGTGGCCAGCAGGAGTAGGAAGGTGATNGTGCCCCTGTTTAGGAGCTGTTTAGTCTGGGGAAGAGGAGGCTGAGGGGGTACCTTGTTGCTCTCTACAACTACCTGAAAGGAGTTTGTAGTGAGGCAGGTGTCAGTCTCTACTCCCAAGTAGCAAGTGATAGGACGAAAGGCAACAGCCTCAAGTTGCATCATGGGAGGTTTAGATTAGATATTAGGAAAATTTTTTTATTGACAGAGTGGTCAGGCATTGGAACAGGCTGCCCAGGGAAGTGGTGGAGTCACCATCTCTGGAGGTGTTCAAAAAACGTGTAGATGTAGCACTTCAGGACATGGTTTTGCAGGCATGGTGGTGTTGGGTTGACGGTTGGACTTGATGATCTTGGAAGTGTTCTCCAACCTTAATGAGTCTATCATTCTGTATTAAAATGTGTTCTGATTTTATGCTGTTTATTTTTATTGTCCTAGTTTCTCTGGTTTGTAAATTACTTGACCTGACCAGACCCTAGCAGATGATACTACAAGCCATTGAAACTATTGTCATGCTGTTCGGCTCAGTCTTTATAGTTTCCGTTCATCACTGCATTCAGAAAATATAAGCAACCCACCTGCCACTGACCTACCCTCTTTATGCATATTACTGCTGAAAGAAGATACGAGGATATTGTCATATCCAAGTCCACTGGAAAATTACAGGTCTGGCAGACTTATGGCCCTTGTACTTTTTAAAAACAGCTCATGAATTTTCAATGCACTTTTCTTTCCCTTAGTTTTCATCTAAAGGCCTCGTCCTAAATTGCAGTGTAATTGCTGATCGTATCACCATGTAACACAAATAGAGAAACATGACTTGGCCTGTTTTCAGATAGATTCTGAAAGTGAGCCCATAAAACCAGAAAGCATGTATTTTCATAGGGAGAGGCACGTAGTTATTGAGACTACAGTTCAACCAGTTTGTCTTTTGGCAAGGACACATTCCTGGTTCCATGTGTCTGCAGCCTTGGTGGGGTTCTCCAAGCACAATAAAATCAGAGAGGACATTGATCTATACAAATGAAACCAAAGTTCACTGCTACCATTTTCCTCAGGTAGCTTGTGCTTCATGTAAATATGGATGCCTCTTTCTGACTGTCACGAGCTTTATGCAGATTTTCCAGCTATGTTTTCAGGACCCTGCTCAAAGTTTTGTTCCCTAGTAGGTGGGGAGAGAGATTTATATTCAGTGTAACTGCATTATGTCTCATGAATGAGAAGCTGGCTACATGATAATTAATCAGTATTAATAAACAGCAGGTTCAGAAAACAAACACAGCAAAATAGACAGCAAACAATATGCCCAGACTGTAGCTTCTAATTCATTCTGACTGTTGAAACCCATGAATATTGCTTATCATAGTGCAATAATAATAATAAAATTAAATGAAATGTTCTGCTGTTCTTGAAGACTGTTTTCATTTTTGAAGTCCTATTGTGCTAGCCTTTGCGAAGGTGGGCACATAACAGTGCTGCTCTTCAGGATCCTGCAAGCCAGAAATGGGACTGGTTACATTTTTGTGTGAAATTTTAGCTAGAAGGATGAGAAGTACAAGTCGCCCATCGTAATGGTTAACTTTGAGCTCTTTAATGAAGTGCTCTTACATTCTGAGATTTGCAGAATAAAACTCTAGCGTTTTGTTGTTAAAAGTTTGTTAACGTTTTCTCACTCTATTAGATTTGGGATGCAAAGGGCTCTGCATGTAGTTTAGATTATTTTGCATTTCAGTGTAAGCAAGAGTTGGGAAACAGGCGTTGGAAAAGTTGGAAAAAAGTTATTTCAGATGAGTCTTCAGAGATAAGGCAAAATTTCTTCTCTGTTCAGAATGATATTTTAATCGTGTATCAGCAATAAGGTATTTCCTGTCAGAGCAGCAAGTGCGGCCTACTGTGCCTAGGGGACACTAGAGAGTCCGTAGAGGAGCAAATAAAAATTGTGATAATTGCAGGATTTTGAAGCAAAAGTACAGCCATTTTGCATACTCCTAATTTATGTGTATGCGTCTGTGTCTAATATATTGCTGCTAGGCTAGATTTTATACTGGTGTTACTCCCTGTCATTGTACTTTAATAATGTTTTTCAAAATCCGAAGGTATTTTGCTTTAAGTTTTCTGCTTAGTCTTGCTCATACTAACTTATTATGCTAATTTAGAATTATTTATTTAGTTATGAATTTGATAATTGAAAAAAAAAAACAAACTACTGGAAACCAAACTATATGGTACAATATGTAGTAGGTTTAGTTTTCTGAGTGCTTCGGCACGGGGTTGGACTGGATGACCCACAGAGGTCCCTTCCAACCCCTAACTTTCTGTGATTCTGTGATAGATACAAATAAATCAGTAGGCTATTAAACTGGATTCTAATGTAAAAAAGAGAAGTCCCTGTGAAGCTCTATCTTCGTCACAGCACCTTCAAACCAGTGGATTAACCATGAGATGTAATTTTGTTTCAGAGTTTCCACACAGCTCATTAATATCCATTAACAGGCCCAATTTGCCTAAAATAAATGTCTGCAGATGTTCAGTGTGGGAGCTGTACTGAAACTTTTCATCTGCTTCCTCCCAGAAAAAAAAAAAAAAATTGTCTGTTCCCATAAGAAAACATTATTCTTGTTAGTGACAAACAGAGTCTTGTATTTTATTAAAACGGGAAGTTATTCTGTCTTGTGGGCTTTTCAGTGTGGTTCTCTTCTTTCTTTTGATCTTGTCTTCGTTTATTAGTTCTACATATAAAATTTTATATTTCATGGAGCTGACACCTTCTACATATACAGCAAGTATGTGGCTTTAAATTAAATTGTTGTGGTTTTGCCTGAATTTGAAACAAAGAACCAGGCAGTTACTCTCTCATCCCGGTGGGATGGGGAGGAGAATCAGAAGGAAAAAGGCAAAAAACTCATGGCTTGGGATGAGAACAGTTTAACAGCATGGCAAAGGGAGAAGAAAACAGCAATCAATAATACTGACCCAAAGCAC
>Ga0065711_1008122_pt1 | contig 14653 bp, 15 predicted proteins | sample Hoacrofraction12_FD_59098 | JGI IMG/M metagenome (GOLD analysis project Ga0065711, IMG submission 59098) | Hoatzin crop microbial communities from Cojedes, Venezuela - Epithelial fraction 12 v2 (version 2) | ecosystem: Host-associated > Birds > Digestive system > Esophagus > Crop | place... | reverse complement strand
CCCCCTCCTTTCATATTTTGAGGAGGAGGTTGGAGGGATGGGAGCAGTGGCAGAACCTTTTAGAAGGAGCTGTGAATGTTAGTGAATAACCTTGGATATAATGTGGTTTATTTTCCTGGGGCTGGGCTGGTGGTGCCTCTCCTGTTTTCTTCAGGCGGTGGTAGGTTAGCTTTGGCTTCAGCTGAAATCAGCTTGGTTTTAAGGGCATCTCAGCTATCTTAAGCAAGACTTTACCTCCACGTAGTCTGGCCAAGGGTTCAAAGTGCTGTCGTCGCTTAGGTTAGCTGTCTGCTCGGTTGCCTGTGGATGGCGAGCGCTGGGAGCTCAGCTCCTCTGAGCAGCAGGCTCTGGGCTCAAGGACCACAGCGAGAAGCTGCTCCGAGAAAGGTCAGGTCTTGACCCACGCTTGCGTTGCCTTCACTGCGAGAGAGCCGGAGCAAAAGGCAAAGCAAGCAGCGCTGTGCGGTGAAATCGAGTGCTTTTTGCGTAGCGATGCCAGCCCGCAGCCGGTGCAGGGGGAGCTGGGCTCCCCTCCTTGCCCAGCCCAGGCTGCTGCGTCTCCCCTTTGCGGTGGCCTCGGTCCTGCTGCCAGCCTGGTTCAGGTTTGCTTCGCGGTGCTGGAAAGATGCAAAATTTGAATTTACTTTTGGCTGTTCTAAAATAGAGTTGTGAACATCTTAATGCTCCAGATCAATTAACGGTGTAGGAGGCATCAGAAGCGCACGGACACGCAGCGTGTCCGAGCCGATACCTGCGCTGAACGCGCTGACCCCCAGGAAAGCACCTGCTGAGGTTTTGCCAGCTCTGGTTCCCAGGCTCATCACACGCTTGGGCAGTGTCGATGGTTCTCCTCCGAGCACAGCGCGATGGACACATCGCTGCGTTGGCTCAGGGCTGCATGAGAGGCAAAAGTGGCATTTTCTGTAAACGTGGCTTTGTAAGGGCATCGTCCTGACTAATTCAGACTGAGTAAAACAGGCTTTTGTTACATGTGTGGGGTGAAACTAGCGGACGTGGGAAAGGGGATGTTCTGCGTGTCTTGTAGTGTTTGCAGAGTCCTGCTGCCTTAGCTGATAGAGAACCCCTCCCAGCTGAGCTTTGACACAACAAATCCATCTACAAAGCTTTTTTAGAAACGCACTCTGCTGTTCCATGAGAATTTTAAATCCAGTTGTGTCAACTGGATGTGGATAAGATTTTTAAAATCCTAGTGTGCTGGGAGACATTTGAAGCTCACCGCGTCGCGGTGCATCGGTGTGTGCTATCAGTAACTAGTAACCAGCATCAGTAACTAGTAACTAGTCTGCGGGGGAACTGGAGTAAGTCCTTTGGCAGTGCTCGGCAGCGAGCAAGGTGCTTTCTGGGCTGTCCCCTGGCTTAAATCAAACATTCTGATGGCATCCCAGCGTCCGTGCAGGCCTGCTCATACATCAGAGCTCAAGACGTATCCTTGCAGGCTCAGGTCCCGTGCTTCTGCCAGGAGACTGTGCTCTACTGTGTGAGAGAGGGTTTAAAATATTCTCATTGTCTGCTAGGAAATTACAGTTTTGTTCCCTGGAGTAGAAAAGTGAGTTTAAATCATTAACGCCACAAGTCTCGGGGATGATTACGGAAATGTTTGCAAGTGACTTAATCAGTATAGTTTGTCTGAGTGGCCCATTTTAATATTATTGCACTGATTAAGTTTTCTTAGCTAATATGTGTTTCATTTCCAATTCAATTAAATGAGAATCCCCTTCCATTACATGATATTACTGAAGTGCCCTAGTGGGGCAGGAGCACACTTGGTATTTTCAATTGATACAGATTTCTTCATTATATAGTCTCATGGTGTTAAATGAAATCAATGAAAGCTGAAATTAAAATTGTAGCAAGTTGCAGCTGTAAATACGTTGTCCGTTCCTCAGTCTCTCACTTAGCAAGACGCTGAGAATATATTAGCATCAGTTCATTAATTACATTTCAAAGACATTTTCAATAGATGCCTGCCTTTGATGAAATTTTAGAAAGCCTGGGAAGGATTTTCCTGAGATTTCTGTTAGTGCAATGATTATGATAAGCAAAATATAAGTTGCATTAATGTGCCTTTTTGATGCGCTGTATATCCTCGCTTTAGCTTTTAAAAGCACTTTTGTGTAACCTACCGTGGAATATATTAACTGGCGTACGGAAGATTATCTGCGAATGGCTTGCGAAGGAATTAACATCAGCCTTACATTTTTTTCACGTGAGCCAAACCTCCTTCTTTTATGTGTTACTGAAGAGAGTTGATGGAGCTCTGGTACAGCAACAAATGGTTTTATAAATACTTCTCTGAAGTTAATTTCCCATTGTGGGATATGTGGAGCTCTTGGAGCTGATCGTGTGATCTTTTTCTGGAGAGCTCCGAGATTTCTCCGGCGTTGAGGCGGGGATTTCAGGAGTGCGTACTTTTGTACACGCCGGAGCTGGAAGGCGTGCTGCTATGATGCAGGCAGCGATTAGGAAATTGCAGCGAGTGCTCAGGAAATACGGTAAATCACAGCTTCTAAATACAGATTCACACGCTCGTAAAAAAGACCAATGTACGTGTCGGGCTGAGACGGGAGCCCTCTGCACCCTCCTGCTTCGAGACCGTGTTAGCCACAGAACTTGCGAGTGCCATGCGCGGGGCTCAGCACCTCGTGCTTCGCTGTGCCCGGTGGGCGGCTGGTGGGTGGCGGGATGGGCGCCCGCAGCCGCGGGGGACCTCGGGCAGGGCCAGCGTGGCAGCCCCTGACGCCCCGCGTTCCTGCTTCCGGGCTGCTCCGCGCGGCTCTGCATTCCGCTCGTGGCCTCTGCTTGCACGCTCAGGGCGCGGCAGAGGCTGTCTGAAGTATTGGGTTTATTAAATTATTAAAAGTGTTTTCATCTGGTCAGAGAGTATGTGTGGCTTCACGCATTTAAGACATAGCTAAAATATATATGGATATAAGGATAAAACTTTTTTCTTTAATACTAAATGTATGCTTTTTCTAAACAAGAACCTGGATTTTTTCTTTTTCGAATATAATAAATATTTTGGCGTAGTTATTCTGGCTGCAGAAGTGCAATGAAAATGTTAGCCTTGGCATATCAATCGTGCTTTACAGATGACTGTAATTTCCTGAATGTCAAAACTCCAAATTTTTCTGCTAAGCAAACTTTTCAGTGGCAAAATAGATTGCCTCCATAATATATCACTGTGTGCAGGAAAAAATGAAATCTTTATGTACTGTATTATGAATCAATGAGGCATTAAGATTCTTGGAAGGGTGAGTGGACTCTGGAAAATGAAAAACTGCCACTATTCCCTCTGTAAACCACTGCTTATGGAGTGTAGGCTTTGCAAACCTCTATCTTCGCCGCCGCAGAAAGATCAGTTACAAGTTGAAACCAATTCCTGCAACGGCGTTTAGATAGGGTAAATACTGTTGTAAATATCTGATTTATAGCAGCATCCTGTGGTTATTCACCAGCTCCTTTGCAGGGGCCCACTTTGCGCTTTGGGAGGTCTGCTGTGCTGTGAAGGGAGCCGGGGGAGTGGGGAGGGGTGGCACGCCTGGAAGATGCTGCGGGACGGGGACGGTTCCTCGTACCGGGAGTGGGAAGGTGCTCCTGGTACCCTGTGGGCTTCAGGGCTTGGGGTTTCAGAAGGCGCCGCTCACACCTTGACTTTGCCTAGCGTGTATTAACAGCAAAATTCGGCTCTGCATCCTGTTCCGTAAGGGGTCGTCGCCTCAAAGCTTGCCAAAGCCAAGACCTTGCGTGCTGCCGAGGCCAGCGTCACCCGTCCTGCAGCTCATCGTCTGGCAAGAAGGCAGCGTGGCACACTCCTGTGCCAATGCTCCTGCTGCCTGCTCTCTCCTCTCCTCGGGTTTTCCCTCCCGTGTGCAGCCCGGGGGTCGCGGCACCTCCATCCAGGTGCCTCTGTCTATAATTAAGCTAACAAGGTGGGAAGCTTTGCTGCTCTGGGTCGGTTGTGGTGGGAGATGAGTGTTTCCAAAGGGCAGTTCAGTCCTTCTCCCAGCAGGTCGGGTGGGTGGGATGGGTCTGGGTCCCTTTGCCCAGCATTGCCATCCTTCCCCGTGCCAGAGGAGGAAGGTGGAGTCGGGACCAGCTCCAGCAGCTGAGTCACTCTTCTGTTTGCCGAGTCTAAAAACGGAAACTTGCTTCGCTTTTTATGCACTGCTAAAAAAAAAAGAAGTAAAAAGGCCGCTGTTCTTGCTGAATTGGTTGTGAGCAAGGGTATCCTGCAGAGATCTTAATAATACAGGCAATTATGAAATTAATACCACCCTGGCAAATCTGCAGGGCAGCTCTCCCCTCCGCAGGCAATGCTGTGGACAATTAGTTTGTGCGTGAGGGCAGCTGGGAGCATCTGCATGCGTGAGGCTGCGTATTTTTTGCTTATTTAAAGTCTTGTTTTCATTATCTTTGTGTGCATGTGCCATGCCTGCACATATATGAACACGTACTCTGAGCTGCAAAATCTTCAGTCACGGCCTTCCTCTGTGCCCAAAATGCTTCGATTTTGCGGACCTTTCCCATTTGATAATTTCATGGGCAATGATGGGCTGTTGTAATTGCCGTTCTTGCAAAATCCAGCTCCTTTTTATGGGTTCCTCTGGCACTTTTCTCCTGCTGCCGTTACTGTGGGTAGGCTGCTGGCTTCCTACCCCCGCCATTAGTGTTTCTAGACAAAACATCTCAGTGATTCATTGGGTGCTGATAGAAGTGAAAACATAATGATTGCTTAGAGGAAATGTAAATTTACATTTGCTAACGGCTTTAATTCACAGTGCTGAAATACTTATCTCCTTTCCTCCCAGGCCCTTGTTTGGAGCTGGTGCGTGATTCTCCTGTGCCACCCTGAGACCCCGAGTAAAGCGATATAGCTTGTGTGCTGGTAGTTTTGCAGGCTGCTTCAGAGAAAAGTGGTGCTGGTTCCTCCTCCTCCTTCTCTCCCTTCCCGTAATATTTATACTTCACTTCATTAAAGAAGTCATGTGTTCATCTAGATTTTGCTGTACTTTTAATTTTGGATGCAGTGGAGCTGGAAGTTTCGTTTGCAATGACTGAATGAAGAGAGGTCTCATCAGGACCCAGCCCTGGGTGTGTTTGCGTGACAGGCGCTGCACTGAGGCTGTTGGGGAGAGGAGATGGGGCGCAGACCTGCTCCGGTGACCCCGCTCCGTGCTCCCCTCCTTGCCGGGCAGGACCTGGCGTGGGCAGCCGGGCTGCAGGTTGGGGCGTGGAGGCGGCTGTGCAGCCTCCATAGGACACACTGCCCGTGAGATCTTCTCGCTGAAGCTCCCGGGGAGCACAGCAGCCCCCCTTGCTCCTCTCCGGCTCAGAGATGGGGCCCGTTGTCCTCCTCTGCAGGGCCAGGAGGGCTGGGAGCAGAGAGGAGCCCTGCGGGATGCCCGTGGGCAATGCTTCTCGCCTGCTGCCGTTGCCATCCACACCACTGACGCGAAGCGTCTGGGACTGATGTGGAGTGGAGGCAAACATTTGATTCCCAGCGCTGCGTCGGTGAGCTTGCCAAATATTTTGGCCTCGGCTCTGCGAGCTGTGCTGCGGGAGCAGCTCTTGGTAGGGAAGAGGTATTCCCGTTTCGGGGGTGTTTCCGCGCGTGCATGGCTGAGGCAGGAGAGGCTGTCACCAGGATGCTCACCCCTGTCCTTGTAATTGTCTCTCTAGGTGAGAAAGTTCATTAAGAATCAGGATGAGTCACAGCATTAAATGAACGTTTTGCCTCTCTCTGAGCGACCTCCAAGCAGATGCCCGTCTCCAACAAAGAGGGCAGCAGGGGTATTTCTCTTGGAGGAACAATTTGTGGCATTAGCAAATCAAATTCTCAGTGGGCCACTCTTGATGGGAATTAACCTCACCTACTGGGAGCGAAGCATTCTCGGTGCCCGGCGTGGCGTAATTGAGTTTGACTTCTCGTAGAGACGTCGTGGGCATGATTGATCGGCGGGGAGACCCTCTGCTGAAGGTTAAAATCCATCGGCAGCTTCGAAGCCGCGCGGGGAGGGTTTCTAAGAGCAGAGCGAGACATGCGAGGCTCGCGCCGCTCCCGTTCCTGACCTTCCATCATGGCCTGCATCTTTGCTGTCAGATGATGCTGAGCGGAGACGTTTGGGGAGCGGCGAGGGGGGAGCGCAGGAGCCTGCCCGCGGCAGAGTTTCAGTTTGCTGCTGGGAGCGGTGGAGGAGAAGGGGATGGGATCTGGGACCCAGGCACGGGGCCACCCTGTAGGGACTGCTTGCTCTGGTCAGATGGGCTGTAGGAGAGAAGCTGCCGTCTCAAAAAACCCCAAATTTCTCAGCTTTTAAAAGCATGAGTATGTGACTACTCTTTTATAAATGAGCTCTGGGGATTTTTATTCAGCAGCATGAGCGGTTTATGGGGAGGGTGGGAAGGACACTGAGCGTCCTCGTGCTGCTCGCCGGTTCTGGTGGTTGTGCAATGTTTCTGGTGCCGAAGCCCCAACCCTATCATTATTTTTCTTTTTTCAGTAACTCAGTCCTGAATCTTTTGCATCATATGCAGAGTCTCTGCTGCAGTGTTTTAGTTCATTTTATTTGCTTTTCTGCTGGACGTGGTACAGATCTGGTCTGTCCCTTTGCCCCTGCCCCTTCAGAGGGAACTTTCCCGTTCAGAATGTCCATTCCTACCTGACGCGTAACTTGGTTTAACACTGCCCCGTTAATGTACCATAAAGTCCAGAGACTGGGGGAAAAAAGTCCACCAGGGTAAGAAACACTTCCAGATTTCCCTTCCTTCCCCACCTCCACCCGAAGAGATGGAGACACTTGTGTAAAATTGCCTCCCGTTCATTGCACAAGCCCATCTGCGACTCCAAACCATCCCAGCCAGGCTTGCGGTCTGGATGAGCTTGACCTAGATACAAACTGGTGTGCTTGAGCCAGCTTAAAGGGCAGCCTGAGTTCTGCGGGGTGAAGGGGAAGTCGTAGCTCTGGTTCCTCAGCCCTGTGCCAAAGCTGTGTTCTCCTGGGTTAGTTTGCTCCCGGGCGCAGTCTGGGGGGGAGGTCGGGGTGTTCTGGGGCCGTGGTGCTCCCTGTGCGAAGGCTGTAGGTTTCTCACCGTAGCCCACAAAGCCTTTCTTGCTACAGCCTCATTTCTCAGCAGCAATGGGGAAAGGTCACTCAGCCCCTCACGTGCTGATCCATACGCTAATGGATGTAATGGTGAGTGGGTGTTCAGCTTTCAGCTCCCCTCTCCAGCTCCATAAAGCCAGGCTCCGGTTTCCAGGCTGGAGGCATGGCCGCTGCCGGCGTCTGACCTCCAGCCTTCCTCTACCTCAGCGAGCAATTAGGCAGCGCGGCAGCCTCTGTCCGCTGGCAGGGATCGATACTCCTGGGCCTTGGCACCGGCGGGATGTTTGGACCCCAAGGGGCTCAGACACGCGGAGCTGAAGCCAGCCCTGGTTGTGGTCCACATGGAAACAGCACCCACTTGGACCCCGGAGCGGTTGTTTAGAGCCTCTCCATCGGGGTTGAGGTGCCCTGGGAGCAAGAGTTAAAGCTGCTGGACAGGAGTGTCCTGGTGAGCCCTTTGCCTCCGGAGGGGCTGGATGCTCAGCTGCTGATGGTCCCTTTTGCCAGGCCTCTTGTGGCAGGGGGGCTGTGGCACAGAGAGGAGGAGGGAAGGGAGCTGCAAACCTTCCGCACGCTCTCCATCCGCAGGTTTGGCCGTAACCCCTTTCTTTCTGCATCGCTGGGGTTGTTGCTGCTTTGCGGTCCTGCGCTGCAGAGCCGGGGCTGGTTGGGTCAGGATGAGATGACATTTTACTTCAGCAGGTTCTGACCCGTTTCGGCACTTAAAGCAAAGTCATCTCCTCCTTCCTCACCTGGTTCCAGCAGAGCAGCTGCACGCCATGAGCCTCCTGAGCTCTGTGGCGTGGGTAGCCGCGTGTCCCTTCCCCAGCAGCTCCTCCAGGCTCTGCAGTCTCTGGCTTTACTCGGTGTTCTTATCCCCTGGGGTTTCACACCTCCTCACTTTGACTTCAGTTTGTTTTTTTTTTCTTCAATGTTGCTTTTAGAAGCTTGCTACAAGGATGCTTTTAAAAAAAAATCATTAGGTTGGAAAAAAGGATCTTCATTCAGCCCTTGTGCAGGGCAGAGGTGGGGAAGGGGCTGGCACAGATGCGCTGTGTGACCACAGAATTATCCTTCAAAGTGAGCAGATGGCTTGGTCTCAAAAAAAAACCCTCAGAGAAATTCACGGAGGCCTTTGAGGTTTCAGTTTGCTTTGTGTTTTCTCCAGGGGCTGTGCAGGAAGGAGGGAGGGGGCTGCTGTGGGCTGAGGGGCCGGACAGCTGACAGCAGGTCCGGCCACTGACAGCACACGCTTCTCGGTCCCCTCCAGCAAAAGCCATCGTATCTTAGCAAAAGTCATCTCATAGCAAAAATGTCAGGCAGGAGCTTGCGCTGTCCCCCCAGCCCGGCGTGCGTCGCTCCCGTGGGGGGTCTCTGGGTGCTGACGCGGGGTAGCAGCGCTCGCGCAGGAGGAAGAGGATGGAGCACCTTCATGACCACGCAGGTTATGGAAGTGCCCGAGGACCGGCCGCGGGGCATTCGCGTGGCAGCCCTGCCACCCCAGAGACGGGGCCTGTGCTGGGTCAGTCGGGGGGAGCTGGGGGTCTGGCCCAAGGGTGAGAGGTGGCTCTCCTGGCACTGCAGAGATGCCGGGACGGGATGGCAGCTGGTGTGCCGGGAGGATGCAGCGGGGGGGCTGGCGTTGCTGCGGCTGTGGGGACGCCAAGCACATCTGTCCTCCTCTCTCCGTCCCTGGCTTCCAGCACATCACCCTGCCTGTGTGTACCTCTTTTCCTTGTCCCACCCGTGGGTGGAAGCGTCAGAGCACCAAGAAAGCCCAGCTTTCACCCGCCGGCGGATGGTGTGAGCTGTTAGCTGGTGATTTATCTGAGGGGAGCCTCTGACCTTTCCTGTGCTCCTCTGCGATGGTGGATCACGCACAAATAATTCACGGCTCCCAAAAACGCTCTGGCTTCAACCTTGCAGTGGTGTGATAAGCAGAGCGGGTGAGCACACTCAACCTCGTGGGACCGTTCGGTCCCCGCGTTCCTCGGGGAATTCAGCTGTGCACGGGGAGATGCCAAGAGCAAGTGGCTGTCACACCATTTCCATTCCTGATGGCTCCAGGGTCAACCTGCTTTTTGAGTTACCCGCGAGCTCCTGTTGTTCTCTGCTTTGTAGGCATCCAGCTCAACTCTGTTAGAAAACCTGTGCTTCTGATGAATGCGGCTCTAAGTCAGAGGGATGATTCGCAATAAAGTTCGAGCTCTACCTGCAAACGTGTTGTCTCGGGCTCTGAAGCGCAAGCTTGAAGGAATGGGCAAGAGCACAACACGCCCGTGTTAATATAGCAGAAAGAACAAGCTGTTATGTACAGAGCTAAAAATAGTTGTAAAGCTTTGAGTCTTCCTCCCAGTTGCAGCAGAAGGATGCTCTGAGCACTGATGGCCGGATCTGTCTGTGGCACGGCTCTGTCTTGACAACGCACTAAAGCTTTTGTGACTTTTTGAAGCTCGGTTCAGATATACACAGAGCACCGTGGCTGCTTTTCTGGAGCTGCCATGATTTCTGACTTGGATGAGAGTGGCTTGGGGCAAATCCAAAAGCTGGTGTTCCCAAAAGGGACGGTACCTTTTTCAGTAGAATTTTAACAGGCAAACTTCAGAAGGGGAGAAATGCACAAAATAGCTGAGATTGGCCCAGCAGCTGACAAAGCATCTCTCTGTAAGCTGTGTCTCGAAAGCAGGATTCATCTGGGAAATAATGGCGTGGTGTACCTAAGGACAAGTACAGCCGTGGGCCTGCTGGCAGCGAGCCGTGCTCGGGGCAGGTAGGGTGTGGGCTCCATCTTGGGCATCCCATGGGCAAACGCCCACTGAGGGCCTGGCTTCCTGAGTGCAGGGTGCTGGAGGGAGCCCAGGCACCTCTGCGCTCGCCACAGAGTCCATGGGCATCTTTACTCAGCCTCCTCTTCCCAGTCTCCCTCGACCGCGGTGTTCTCCCCTGACGGGCGCTGATGGAGATATCTGCCCAGCTGAGGCCGGCGGCCACCAGGGATGACAGTGATCCCTTACGAGACAGTTTCTTCCGCCAGCATACGAGTTTTTATTCATTCTTTTGTTTTTACGACAGCAGCCAAGGGAGGTGCTTTGTCACCGCCTGAGACCAAAGAGCACAAAGGGAGCGCGGCTGAACAGTTTGAGCTATGATGAAATGCTCGCTGTTATCGATCTTGGCTCAGGATTTGTTTCCTTTCGTGCATTAACTCCCCATCGATCGCTGTGGTGACCTCAGAGCGTACGGTTTGGTTGGCCTTCTCCCTCAGCCGGCAGCAGAGCCGTGCCCGCAGCCCGCTCCCCTCCCAGCCTCGCCGAACCGCCGATGGGCCGGGTGGTACGAGGTGCTCTGGGGAAGGCAGAGCTTTGCTTTGGCCTCCTCGGACATCAGAGGTTTGCTGCTGTATGTTAGTCGCTGGGGTTAGCGTCGAGGTTAGTGCTGTGTGGCATTAAATGATTGCTCGAGGGTCAGGTCGTTGCTGTAGTGCGGTACCCAATGAACTGGGTCCACGAGCAGGGAGTCCTGGCAGGAGTTAAAGAAGGGGCTGGAGTTTGCCCCGGAGCTGCTCCCTTTCCCCGTGGTGGGGATCCCCACAACGCTGTGTCGTTGCCTGGTGCACACGCCTGACCAGGGTCAGCTCCCGCTCGTCGGAGCAGCTGGCTGGGGTGATGGTGCTTGTGGAAAGCCACTTCCCATCGCCACGCTGGGTTCTCCAGTGCCCAGGGACCTGCTGAGATGACACAGGGTGAAACTCTTCCCGTCTTTGCAAGTGGCAATGTCAAGTTGACGGCTGCCGCTCTGGGCGTACAACGTGAAAGTCCGCTTCATCCTTGCTCCCTTGTATCTCCAACTGTCAATGAAATCGTTCAATGCCACTTTTGGGGAAAAAGTACCTTCCTTGGGGTCATGGCGGGGGCTTTGGCTGCCTTCACCTATGTGAACCTGTGCCCAAAGCCCTCCGAGCCGGGGTGAGCATGGGGACGGTGGTGGTGCTGGTTGTGGTGTCCCGGCTCTCTGAGCCTGAGGTGCTGTGGTGTCCGGCCACTGATGCTGTACTGGGCTCCTTGGCTTTATTTGGTTTTGCAAATTATTGTACTTTATTTAATTATTTATGAGCTTGGATGCTCTAAGTGGGAAGAGGAATGGGGACTCTCCAAGTTTCCTTTCCCCTGTGCTGTTGGATGCCTTTGGTGCTCGTGATCTGCTTTTTAGTCCACCCAGAGACAATTTTCTGTAAAACATTGACATCTAGTGGCTCTTCTGCCAAAGGAAACGAGGGGGAGCAGAAGACTGGCTGCGGAGTGGCTGGTGGTGATGCCACTCGGGAAAGCAAATGAAGGTCCTTTCTTCTCCTCACACAGCACCAAGGACACGGCGATCACACCCCGGGGCTTGGGGCTCCTGGGTCCCTGCTCCTCGGTGTCCTCGGCCTGGAGGAGTGGCTTTCCCTTGCAGGACAACTTGCTTAGTGAGCTGCTTTAATCCCATTTACTTAAGCAGATTGCCAGTATCCTGGCAGCGTACCTCATCGCTGAAGTCGTGGTCACATTAAAGGAGGTGCGAGGAGCACGGTGTGTGTGGCTTCAAGCTGCTGATGGTGGAAAACGTAGTGTTTGACGGTGGATATTAATGTGTGGCCCAGAGTGATCTCTTCGTGGTATACGTAAGGTTGAGCTCACAGCTTTCCCAGCTGGCAGCCTGATGGGGTTCCCTGCGTCAGCACGTCCCTGACGTGGGCCACCCTCCTGTTGCTCCAAACCAAAGCCAGCACCTCCCGTGGAGGTGTTTTCCCTTACAGAATGTTATGATGCATCCTGTAATTTCCTGTCGTTGACTTGTCTCTCCTCTCTCATCGTCGGAGTCCTGTATCAGGTGAAGGCAGGGGGATAAAATAGGGTTTGCGTGGGCTTCTCCCAGATCCTCACTGCAGTGCAAGTGGACTGGGGCTTCTGGGCATGTCCCATCTATCTGGCCTGCAAAAGGCAATGTCTTGCAGGAGGTGTCTTGCAGGAGGTGTCTTGCAGGAGGTGTCTTGCAGGAGGTGTCTTGCAGGAGATGTCTGTGTTCCTCATGGATGCAGCGCTGCTCTGGGGCTCGTGCAGCTGAGCCCTGCGGCTGCTCACCGGGAAAGGTAGCTCAGGCAGCTTTTCATAGGCCACATAAACTTGTCAGTCCAAATCTGTTGGACAAGGGCGGGTGGTGGGGTGGAAAAACACAGAGCTACCTGTGCCCTGCTCGGGCTGGGGCAGCCACCGTGGGAGATATTTTAATTATTCTCCCGAGGTCTGGGGAGAGCATCAGTCGAGGCACCCAGCAGGAGCACGGAGCCGCAGGGGCAACCACACAGAGGGAAGCCTGGGGTTCCCTCCCGCCTCTATGGAGGCAAAACCCGGGCAGGCAGGTGCAACCCTTCCCGCTGCCCGAGGGAGGCTGCTCAGCCGTCCTTCGCCCCGAGGAGGGGAGCGCAGAGGAGCTCTCTGCAGCAGCGCTCCTGAAAGCCTCTGAAGTGCATCTCCAAGTTTCTATTGATTTTGAACGTTAACGCGCTGTGTGCTGGAGACGCACGGGACTAAACGCTCTGCCTTCCTCTCCCTTGGCAGGAATTTCTACTACATCACCATCCTGCGTGACCCCGTCTCCCGATACCTGAGCGAATGGCGACACGTCCAGCGAGGAGCGACGTGGAAGGCCTCCCTGCACGTCTGCGACGGCCGGTCCCCGACCACCGAGGAGCTGCCCAGCTGCTACACAGGGGACGACTGGTCGGGCTGTTCCCTGCAGGAGTTCATGGATTGCCCCTACAACCTCGCCAACAACCGCCAGGTCCGCATGCTCTCCGACCTCAGCCTGGTGGGATGCTACAACCTGTCGGTCATGCCCGAGGAGCAGCGAAATAAGGTTCTGCTAGACAGTGCCAAGGAGAACCTGAAGCGGATGGCCTTCTTCGGCCTGACCGAATTTCAGCGGAAGACTCAGTATCTCTTTGAGAAGACTTTCAACATGAACTTCATCTCGCCGTTCACGCAGTACAACAGCACACGGGCCTCCAGCGTGGAGATAGACGAGCAGACTCAGCAGCGCATCGAGGCCCTCAATTTTTTAGACATGGAATTGTACGATTATGCAAAAGACCTGTTTTTGCAGCGGTACCAGTACATGCGGCAGAAGGAGCACCAGGAAGCGCGGCGGAAACGCCAGGAGCAGCGCAAGATCCTGCGGGCGAAGCAAGCGCGCCGGAGAGCGCAGGGCGACAACAGCTCCAGCACCGACTACGTGGGGAACGTGGAGCGGTGGCGGCGGTAGTGGGCGGGCTCGCCGGGCGCCAAGAGCGACGTGGCGCCTGACCCGAGCCCCAGGTCGGAGGCGACGGAGCGGTCCACGCAAACGATGCTTCTGGAGGGTCTGAAGCAAAAAGAGGTTAAAATGTTGCCTTTGCAGTTGCCTTTGCAGTAAATGTTGTACTGTACGTGGAACACTTCATCTTTGCGTGTAATTAAATTGTCCTTTTTAGGTTTGTTGGATTATTTATGAAATACAGGAGCCGAGAAGGCTCGTCGGAAATGGTTGCTTGGACGTTTATTTAAAAGAAAAGGGGAAAAAAAAATTCCTTAAATGAGTTATGAGTACAAAATGGGATGCTGGAAAATGTTTATGATGCTCGGCTGAAATCTATCTGGGAAGTAAACTCATTTCCTAATAATGAGCATTTAGCATACTCTCACAATACAGTACATGAGCAAAACCTTTTCCCTTTGATTTTTGTCTTAATTTTATTTTAATAATGTGTTTTCCAGGGCACCGACTGCTTATGATATTTACCAAGTTAATGAATGGACGATGAAGGGAACAATAAAGGTCTAGAAAAAATATTGACTAGTTTTATGTATAATATTGGCTTTTAAAAGGAATAGAAGTAATTTCTCTAGTTATATAAATATTTAAAATTTTAAACTTTTTCTACCTACTGCTGTTTAGAGTTTTAAGCTTAGTCTATCTCATATTTAAAAAAAAAAAAAAAAAGGCATACATACTTTTCTGAACTCATTGCCAAGGTTAGAGACACTGTTTCCAGAATTCTTCAGGGCAGTATGATTTTAACCATTCTGGAAAACCTGCAGCACATCTTCATGTTTCATAAAGCCTTTTGCAAATTATAATCTTGTGACAGTGTCTAATTTTAAGTCTTCTTACCCATTAGAATACATAATGCTGAATTTATAATTCCTTAATAATTGGTGGTATAAACTAGATGAAATTATGTTGCGAATATTTGTGTAGTGTCTTTAAAAAGTCATAAAACTCTCTAATCCCAGCAATATTATGCAGATAATTGCTCAATGGAAGAAGTAGATTTTACACTTGAATTAGGATTTACTTCCAGTAAATCTTCGCTACACCAGATAAGAACAGGGCTTTTTTTTTTTTTTTTTAGCGCTCTTGAGCCCTTCTTAACGACGACAGATGAGCGAGGCGTAGAAATGATGGCAGCCAATCTTACCATAGCCATAGTTAGAGAGGACGAGCCGGCTGCG
>Ga0065711_1043565_pt1 | contig 14654 bp, 5 predicted proteins | sample Hoacrofraction12_FD_59098 | JGI IMG/M metagenome (GOLD analysis project Ga0065711, IMG submission 59098) | Hoatzin crop microbial communities from Cojedes, Venezuela - Epithelial fraction 12 v2 (version 2) | ecosystem: Host-associated > Birds > Digestive system > Esophagus > Crop | place... | reverse complement strand
TTTTTTTTTTTTTTTTTTTTTTTTTGGTACAAGGAATGCGACTTCGAAAACAGAAAAGCTCAGTAGTGTGTCTGTTTAAATAACATCTTGGCTGCTTGTAGATGCCATTTTGTTTCCTTGGAAAAGAGCAAAATGCATTTAAAAGGTACCTTCTGTACCAGTTGCAAGAATCATTAATGTTGACAGTAAGGTATGCTAGGCTCTTAAAAGAGCAAAACAGTGATGTGGAGATTTTTTTAAATTGTCTAAAATTCATTAGTTTTCAGGACTGAAGAGGAGTACAATTCTGGGTGTAGAGTCTATGTATGAAAAGTATGGAGTACCTTTCATCATTCGGAATTGTCTTGATTTCCTGACAATTGCTGCTTCTAAAAATATTTTCTGTGCCACAGTATGAAAAATGATATTTTACATTCCAGTAAGGGCTTTTTGCCCCGTGGCCAGTCTTTTCAATTTATTTTTGCTATTGATGTATCTGCCATTATGATACAGAAAAGGCATTCACTAACTTGCATTTAATTTTCTACCTGAATTTAGGCCACTGAGCATTAGGGGCCTGGGGGCTTATAGGCCCCTTTTAGTGTAGTAGTCAGTGTTTACTGTGAATCTTTTGTGCATTAGAAGTATGTTCCTTCAGCTGTATAATTTTGTCATACATAGTTTCAATAGCACACGGCAGTATTCTTGGCTTTGAAGCTTCAACTCCATGAGGAAGTCCTGAATCTCTTTTTTGTAGGTGTGGTAGTAGCAGTAGTAGTAATAAGCCAAATCATATGACACTTTGAAGGAATTTTAAGTCTTTTCCTCACAGGTGTGGTGGTGGTAGAAGTAGTAGTGTAAGAATAATATGACTATCTTGCTAGTTTACAGTGGTGCTAACACCCTGCAGAAAAGAAATCCTGGGGATTACTTCTGCTGTTATATCTTTGAGGTTTAAAAAATGTGGTATTCAAGACACTTCTGGAACTTCTGGTTATGTATCAAAATTTTATTTTTACAAGACTAACTTTAGGTACCAGGGAGAAATTTAACTGATTTCTCTGTGCTTCCATTTCTCCATCTGTAAATTCAAGATAACTGATACTTACTTTTAGAAGAACTTTCAAATAAGCCAGTAGATTGGAGTGCCATAGAGGATGAGTTATTCAGGATATAATTTACATCGTGACAGTGCTTAGGGAAATACCGTAGAAGAGATTTGATGGCAAGTAAAATTAAGACAGTTGATCAGTGCTCACATGAATTATATTTTACATCAGTGTCTCGGTAGCTGTTACATAAATGTGCACTTGAGGGCAGGATAAGATGTACTTACTTAATCGTTTATTATTGTAAGGATTTCTTAATTAAGCTTAATTTCTTACAGGAGGTGCTGAAACAGCTACAAGGAAGTATTGAAGATGAGGCAATGGCATCTTCTGGACAGATTGACTTACTGGAACGACTTAAAGGTAATGTAGAATGATAGTTTAAGTAGGTTCATTTGTCTGTCAGTTGTTTTTTCTTCAGGATGAAGTTTTCTAACTCAGCTGCATCTTCTTTCCAGTGCTGACTTTGATAGTTAGGCACAGTCTCAGTGCCCGTTACGTTTGCTAAGCTTTTTAAGACATTTTCCAAGAAAAGACATTCCTGTGCTGCTTTTGTGCTTTTGCTACTGTTACGTTAAGGCTTCATATTAATTCTTTTGATACAACTTGCATTTCATTCAGTTTTCCAGAAAAAAAAAATTGATTAAATTAATGGTGGATTAGTTCCACCAGTTTTCTAAACTTGTCAGCGTGCCTCTCCGTGTCATGTTACTGGAACTGTGTCTATCGTGCTGCAGATGGATGCCTCCCTTCCCCTAGAGTATCTGCTGGAATGTGCATATGGGAAGTAAAAAGCAAGCCAAGACCACTGACTCCCTGTATACATCCATTATCCCTACCACTGAACCAGAAAAATCACAGGGGATGTCTACATTTAAGGGCCTTGTGGTGAACAGAGTTGTCATTGCTTACATGACAGTGAAGCATTTGCAGGATCTCTGAGAAAGAAGCTATTCGGAAGTGGGCCACAAGAACAATTAATATGACATTTATGCAAAACTCTGCCCATTCTGAAGTCCTCTGGGAAAGAGGTGGGCAGGCCTCTGTGGGGATACTGTTCTGACTGTCAGGATTGCAGCTTGGCCATCTGCTCAGATGACTAGTATTCTCCAAGGGTACCATTAAGATTGGTTTTGTTCACATTATGTGCTGCTGTGCATTCCAGTGCAAAATTGTGGATTTGTTCAGGAAGTAAGAAATTAAGATAGAAACGAGCCTTATAATTTGTGCTGCTGAACTTCAGCTCTGAAAGTGTTTTTGTTCTTTATTACCCAGAACTGAACTTGGAAAGTACCAACTTCCCTGGAGTGAAGTTAAGGCCAAAGGTGTCCATGCGTTCATATGGGAGCCGGGAAGGGTCTGTGTCAAGCCGTTCAGGAGAGTGCAGTCCTGTTCCCATGGGATCATTTCCAAGAAGAGGATTTATGAATGGAAGCAGAGAAAGCACTGGTTATTTAGAAGAGCTAGAAAAAGAGAGGTAAATTTCTCTGTTTATTCATCTAGTATGGATTGACTTCTGATTTTAACATGAAAGTTTACTGACACACCTAGTGTTTAGCTATCATGCATATAGTTTTGATCACTGATATATTTATCTTGACAGGTAGGGAAACCATAAATCTGCATTATATTTAGATGCACACACAAAAAAAAAAAACATTAAAAAAATTCTTATAACACATCATATAGTTTCTACTGCTTCTTCATGTATGCATTTCATGGTTACTGTTTGTTGGCTTAAGGTTATTTTATTCTGATAAGCAGATTGCCAGCATCTGAAGTGTACTTAAAGAGAGGAAGTGGAGCATCCCAAACACCTCTATATCTCCTCACTGCTAGTGAAACTCTTAACAACATGACAATGCAATCTTTCTCTTTTTTGCAAATTGTTATAACTACCGTAGCTGGTTCATCAGTTATTACTATTAGCAGACATTTATGTAGTGATTCTGCTCTCTGAGCAAAGATGTCAGCTAAACAAAAGTACTTACGCTGTCTTCAAGATGATGTTCCCATCTGATGTGTTGAGTTGACAAAATCATCAAACTTGTTTTCTTGGAAGGCAGTGGTGTCCATTTTATATGAATAACATACTTCCAGGGCATAATATGAATTTGTAGCACTTTATCAATCACTTACAAAGGAAATGCAAAGTAAAAACATGCAGCTGTTTCCACTGAAGACATCTTTGTATCTCGGAATGAACCTGACCGAAATCCCAGATGTTTTTAGAGGCCTGCCTGTAAGACGGGTTTCCTAAAGACTTGGTCATTGATAGCTGCTTAATGGATAGGATGTGAAGCTGTGGGCTGCAAAACCAAATAAACAGCAACACACTATTTTTATGCCTAGTAGTAGTTAACAAGCAAAAAAAATCCACTTTGAAATCACAGTCCGAAAGTTTGGTGGGTAATAAGTGGTTTGTGGGAAGCCCTTCAGAAACCCCTCCTCTAAAGGGCCTTTCCTGGTGTTCAGTAAAATTTTTGCAGTCAAGAGCTGAAAGGAGTACACTTTTCCTCTGAGTTGCTCTGTCTAGGTCCCTTTCTTTTGGTCCTATCAGTAGAATGAAAGTAACTTCCCGTGGGTCCATGTTGATACTTTTCTAGCAGCCACTCTGTTTTTTCGTTTTCCTAGTCAGGATCACTAATCATATTTGTTGCATCGCATAAAACCTAGATTCCTGTGGAGCTGTATAAGAATATTAAGGAATTTGGGAATCTCTTCCCATTTCCTCATGCCAGTTCTGAAGAATCTAGTGTGCCTGCCATTTTCCATTTTGACAAAATGTTGTAGTAGTTTGTATTCTTCCAGTGCTGCTTTTTAGCGCATGTGATACTAAGAGCTTTAAGAGTAGTTAGGACTTGCAGTTACTTTTCAAGTAAACTCCAGGTCACTTGGAACAAGGTTCATTAATTTATAGCAGCTGGAGTCCTTCAGGATGGTTAGCACATCTGATTTATGATCAGTGATCCTTTCCCACTCTCATGGATTCTAATGTGATAGTTCTTGGGACGTATTTCTTGATGATAAAGACAGCTTGGGCAGTGAATTGGTCTACGTTCCAAATAACACTGAAAAAAAAAAAGGATAAGGACATTTTAATTTCAGATGAGCTTAGGCTGTGTTAGTGTCAAAGCTGATGAGGTAAAGATTTGTATTGTGTAGAAGAGGATCTGTAGAGGCATGACCAGATCACATCTGGCTTCATTATTAGCGAAATGATGCATAATACAAACTGCCCTATTTTTTATGCTGTTTCGGGGAACATGTTAGGAAGGCGTAGGGCTTTGATGTGGACCCTGGGTAGCGAAATTAATTAGGACTTGGGGTGGGGGTTATAGGACCATGTATCTGAAACCACTACAATTTCTGAAAGAAAATTAACCACGTGTTTTCATAGGCTTTGTGTCTGAACTTTTTTGACATACTTACTTAGTTTCTGTGTTTCTAAATGTATGTATATAAACGCACATTATTTGCAAACATAATTTTTTTTGGCAGTTAAACAGACTTTCAAAGAACTTACGGAACTTGGCAGGCCTCAAAATACTAAAACGATTTAGAAGAAAATAAGATTTTTTTTGAAACCTGCAGCAGGGGAGCATTTCCATTCAGTATCTTAACACACTGGCACAATACCTGCTGCTCATGGGCAACAGTGGATGGCCAACAGTGGGCGAGGACCAGATCATGTATTAACTGTGTGTTAGTCATCATGAGATGTTTATTAATAAACTAATTCACTACATGTTTATTGTGGTGTAAGCAAGTAAGAAAGAAGAATAAATTGCTAAAATTTGTTTTGTATTGAAAAAATTGTTTAGCATGGCTATAAGTGATCTTCTGAGGGGAAGAAAATTAATTGATTCATTTACCAGAATGATGGTGAAGTTGTCTGCCTGTTTCTCATTTGCTTAGCTCTCCTCTCATTTCAGAGTCAAAATAAGAAAAGAGAAAAAAGTGAGTGGTGTGTGTTTTTAGGTTTCCAATTTAGAATACAGTATTTGTTAAATATTTCCTGCTTGCTCTCTGGCTATTTCCAAGTGTATTTGATAAGACATGGTATCAACAGTGGTACTGCAGGTTAATTTTTGTGTTAGTTTGCCTTTTGCAATTTAGTAAATTTAATAATCTCACCTTTGTAAGTTCTGTAATTTACCACTAAAGATGACAATTTTATGATGAATTTTTTTTATGAAAATGTTTGTATTCCTTGTTTATTCCTTCTGGTTTGTATTTTTTATTTTCTTAGTGTTGATTCTGAGCATCTTCTCTACCTCATGACTGCTTTCTCACCCTACTCTTAATCTCCCTTTGTCTGACCGTACGACGTACCTAAGTCTTCACAGCATCTATCAGCAGTGTTTCGTTTTCAAGATTTTACTTTATCACCTATCAATTGAAGTGAAAGTATTAATTGTAATTTACTTAATGTAAGTAGAGTAGCATATAGTTTGCTTCCCTTCTCCCTTTTAACTGGGAATAACATTGACATAATTATGCAGAAAATATTTCCAAAAGAAGAAACTGGTTTTCTGCATTCATTCAGCTTCATCTGTTGTTGGAAGCTTCGAAAACTCCCCATTGGAGAAGTCTTTCAAAACACCCACCCTTCCGAAAAGAAGTTCAAATTGGAATCTTTTTGATAACTCATAAAAACAGTGTAAAGTTACAAAAGCTTGTTTCATTTGCCTTGCTGCATTGTCACTGAACCTCACAGTGTATGGCAGAGAACAGAATTCTCTCTGATACTGTGAAAGTCCTGATATAAACCATTTCGGCATTTAAAGAGATGGAATAACTGCCCTGGGTTTTTCCATCAGTTTTCTTCCGTGATCGGTAACAGCTCTTCTACCATAACTGCTCTCCTAACCTCCGGAAGTTCCAGAAGGCGGAGAAGAAGCTATACTTGTGGTTGATACAGTATCTAATAGTAATGTTAAATGTGGGGAGCAGCTTGAGAGACACATCTACAGAGTCTTGCTGCTGATTTTCAAGGAAATTAAAGTGCAACCTGCTATAGGTGTACCAACACTTCAAGCTTTGTGCTGAGAGACCTTAGAGACATTGTTAAAACCTGAATTCTCACGGAGCAGTGATACCAAACTAGTAATCCCAAATAAAGTGTTACTCAGAAGCAAAAATGACACTGCTAAATTAAAGGAGTCACCCTCAGGTCATGCATTATGTTGCTTATGGAGCACTGGTGGTTCCAAAGTTCTTTTCTTGCTGCTCGAATCCATTGTGCACATCAAAAGACATTGAAGGACACGGTGTCTCACAAACTGAATACCCTACATTTTACAAGAGGAACTTGATCACATGTTCACTTAGCTGAAAAGTAATGCTTCCGGTTTCTTCTGTCGGTTCATTGACATCCAGAGGCAGAATTAGTAAGTCCTTTCACATTTGCAGATCCTCATATGGTAAAAATACTTTTTGTAAGGATTGCATTAATTATGCTTTTGCAAATTTGATTTCACAAACTGGGCACAGCCGGTGCATGGGCACCCAAGGAGGAAGAAAGGGTAGCCGTACAGAATTCCTGTGTGTGTGGAGATCAGACACCCGGGATATGTGTTAAAGGATGAGCAGGTGGAAGGCTGAAAAAATTGCCTTCCTCACAGGCTTTCCCTGAGCACAATCTTATTAGCTTTTCCTTCAGTCTGTCTGAAGGACTTAAGGAATTCCTCCCAGCCCTATCCTTGTGGCTGAAGAATTACTTTTTTCCTTTAATCCTCCTACAGTTACCTGCAACGGTGTGGTGGTTGGATGTTGCTTCTTTTCACTGATTTTTTGTTATAAACCTGTCTGATGTAGAAGCTGCCCACTGCATGACTTCATGCGTAGTTTAGACATTCATAAAAGAGTTCCGTTTCAATATAAAACTGTTGAATTGAGTCTGGAAATCTATGTCGTTTTGCTCATGTTTAAAAACATTCAGCACTCTTAGGTGTGTGTAGTTTTTCAGTCTCTTCCAGTTGAAGTGAGGGATCCTGTCATTTTTAATTTTTCATCTGAACACTGGTCAGGTCACTTGCATTCGGTATGGAGTATAAATGTTACGTCATCAAAACTAGTTGAAACATTTTTAAAGTAGGAACTAAGTCAAACAGATCCCTTAAAATACATACTTTTTTATTCTTCTACATGAAGTTATGTCATGTGGAAGTTTGATTATCTTCATCCCAAATCGTGACTGGGATTCATTATCAAAGTAGCCAAGGGAAATTTGTATTTTTGCTGTATGCTCTATTTTTGTTACTTAATGACTTACACTAATCAACCATAATGTGTCTGGGTGCTTTATGAAGGCTCATGTGGCTCTTGCTCAGAAAGACCACGATCTGAGTTCAGAGAGAGGGATGCAGAAGTCAAGGGATGGGAAATAATAATGGTCAAACTTGTATGCAACTTTCTGTCCTCTGGCTAAGTGTTGATTTTAGCATTTCCGTTAATGTTAATGAGCAATATTAAAATGTCATCAGGAAGAAGAATGCATTTATAAGAAACTTAATAAATTTGTATTATAAATAATCAAAAAAGGCTGGCTTTTCTATATACTCTTACTAGCCAGTCTTTGCCTGAAAATTTTAATACATATCTTGAAAAGTGTTGTAACAATGAACGCTATGTTACTATATTGATAATTTTTGCAACTACATAAATGTATTTCATGAAATATTAGTAAAACAGTGTCAGATTTCTAATAGATTTTTTTCTCAGTAGTCTGCATGTATTAATCTTATCTTTCTCATATACTACTCAGATATTCAGTATGCTTATGATACTAATTTAAAATGTTTTAAACAGCTGCAAGTGTATCCTGTCTATGACATTTGATGGAAAATACTCTTAGTATTTTTAATACTTGTAGAATTCGTTTGCTTTTGTGTGCTTTACCAATTGTTTTGGTATGGATGGCAAAGTCAGTAAGGAGACACGGTGAAGACCAGTGAGGAAATTTAATTCAGTAATGTGATTCAGGGATGTATATGCTGCTGTAACATACAGGCCTTTTCTTAAATGTAGTTCGGTGCATTGTACAAAGTGTGTTGTCTAAGAGAAGGAGATACAAGTTAGCATTTGACTAATAACTGGGTTTTGCTTTCACAAAATGCCTTTTAGCTTTAGATTTCGAAGTGGTTTTGTAGAGAGATGTAGATATTTTCATCTTTTATGGGTGTGAACCTGATATACAAGAAGCTAGTGACTTGAGTGGTACAGAGGAGTGGACAGGTGGTTTAGCTGTGGCCAGGGAACTGTGCCCACCTTCTCAAATGTTGTCTTAGTACTCTCTTAAAATCTTGTTTCTCATTTAGCCTTCATTTATGGGTTTCAATGCCTATTTCTGTACCTACATAAGGTTATGAGGTCTTAATAGTGAGGCATTTCCTGCTTCTGTTTTTAAAAGGTCTCTTCTGCTTGCGGAGCTTGAGAAGGAAGAGAAAGAAAAGGACTGGTATTATGCCCAGCTTCAGAACCTGACTAAAAGGATTGATAGTCTTCCACTTACTGAAAATGTAAGTACCTTCAGTATGATTGGTCATGTGTCAGGTGCTGTGGCCTCTGTTTAGATGCTGTGTATGTTTTGTGAATTTGATGACATTCTCTACTATCATTTTAATTTAAAACATTTTTATTCACTACATAAAGCTAACTTAGCCTAAATTTTTTCATCTATAATCTCACACATTAAAATTCATACCTATCAGTATAAATGCCGATGATACAGAGGAGCACTGAAAAGTCATTATGACAGAAGAATTACATGTCAGTATGTTTTTTCTTTAATTCTGTCCCCCCAAAGGTCTTTTCTTTATCCGGTGTGTTATTTAGTGGGTTTTTTAGTTTTGAGAGCAATATTAGCCTAAGAGCTAATTTATGCAAGAGTTCTTAATTCGTAACAGCAAGTGAAGTGCTGCTGTAGCCTATGCAGGTGTTGTTGCTCCAAGATTTTACCTTGGCATCTCCAGACTATTTATAGTCAAGTCACTGTTATCTGGGATAATAAAGATGTCTGATATCCCGGGTAACAGAGGATTTTCTGTTGTCAGACCTCAGCACCTTGGGTGTATTTGTGGTGCATTCCTTCACACGTGCAGTGCTGGGAAGACCTGGTTGCCCATCTTTACAGAGTCATACCTTATCAGGAATCAGTCAGCCTCCTGGAAATGGAAATAGACAATGGATACACTTCTGTGACTGGGTTGAAGCAGCTGGAGTTCAGCAAATCTGAGTCACGGCTGAGCTTGCCAGAAGCAAGGGGAGAAGGTTTGGAAAGGATCTTGAGGAAGGCAGAGTGCCTTCCCAAAGGCACTGTCAGCTGTATCTGTGTCACTCTGTTGTAGGTTTTAAGATTGTCTCCCTGGTTTCATAGGTAATCAGTTAACTTAGCTCTTCTTATGATTGGAATGTCTTAAGATCTACACTAAATCTTTTTTGTGGTAATTTATATCTGTTACTACTTACTCCAACCACAATAGAATGACAGACCCCAATCTTTTTAGTAGCATTTTACTATTTGTAGGTGATTGTCTCATTTTGACTCTCTGAATTGACCTGGGTTAAGCCTTCTGAGAGGACTACTCTTGGAGACTCATTTATTTGCAATCTGAGAAATTGTCCAAACCCAGTGAAGTACTTGCTCTTGCCTTGAAAAATCTGTCAGTTGGAATGTCTTCTCTTAAGCTGCATTGTTGTTCATGGATTGAACACTTGTGTTTTTTTCACAGGAGTGTTAAAAATAGGGTAGATAGCAGTAGTATGAACACCATTGCTATGTGCAGTAGTTTCATACCTCTGAATATGGCATGCATAACAATTTGTTGGTATGCTTATATAAGTTAGTAGCGAGATGTTCCAGGCTTGTAACTGATGACACTGTCTCAATGTTTTGTCTATTATATTTAGTCATTTGACAAAATTTGGAAGTAGTCTGTTGGTTGAACAACATTGTGTGTTCTTGTTTGTAATAATGCAGTCAGATTTTAAGGATCTGTTATTAAGTTTTGCTTGTTCATGAAGTTTGATGTGGAAAAGTGATTGTTCTGCTTTTATTCAGAGAAATACATAGCTTACATAAATGTTATTTACTGAAATGCTTTCTTTGTATTTCAATTTCAGTTCTCCTTGCAAACAGATATGACCAGAAGGCAGTTGGAGTATGAGGCAAGGCAAATCAGAGCTGCAATGGAAGAGCAGCTTGGTACTTGTCAGGACATGGAGAAGCGGGCACAGGTGTGGTTTGTCTTTCATTATTAGGAAGAATAAAAAAAGTTTTCCTACATTTTTATTAAATTATTGGTAGTTGTATCTTTAAACTGTGTGTAAACACAGTGATAGCTTAGAGCATGTAGTTAGCCTGTCAAATACAAAAGTGGGAATCAGAACGCAGGAAATAACTACTCAGCGACAGGTACCCTCCTCTGCCCATTTGAAAGACAGAATGTTAGGGGTTGGAAGGGACCTCTGTGGGTCATCTGGGTAGACAGAAGTAGACAGTTTCTTCAGAAGGAAACATTTTTTACTGATTAATTGCTTATAACTTACTACCATTTTAGCTTCAAACAAATGTGTGTTTGCAACTGCTGTATTTTGCTGGGTTTTTTCATGCTTTTAAGTTTAAAATAAAATCCAGCTATTATTGTTAAGTTTCCTTAACCAGAAACTAGTATCAAGGAATAATCTTTGAAAACAAGGTATTCAAGTAAAACGTAATTCACATACATACCTGGAAATTGTTTGCTCTCACCAAGTATTGTTTGGCATTTGTGATGAGGACATGTACAATTCTGTATGCAAATCATGTTACACACATGTGGAAGTATAACTCAGAATGTGATGGTTTGCAAGCAGCTGCTTGCTTGTTATTAAAACTATTCCCCCACAGTAGTAGAGTGACAAGTTGAATTTTTTATTACCATTTATTTTCAGGGATGTTGCGTAACCGGCTTGGTAAGATAATCTTAGGTTTTTTTAAGATGAATGTTACAAAAATAAGTCCTTTGAATATATGTAGTCTCTTTAGGCTCTATTTTTTTTGCCAGGTTTATTCAACACAAGATTTTGCTAAATAAGAAATATTTCTAATTAATTTTGTTTGTAATTAGAAAAGCTGCTTTAAAATTTTAAGTGAGTAGTTTAGTAGGACTTTTCAGAAAATTGAGAGATGGCTTGAAGTATTTAGCAAAACAGATACCCTGCAGTTTTGAAGTATGTACATAAACACTGTAGGGATTTGTCCGTATGGACGTACTCAGACAGACCCAAGTTTAATCTGCCTGGATAATAGCTGGCTCTGATCTGGAAGCCGTATGGCTGTGTTACTGAGGTTTACCAGCAGTGGTGATGCCCTGCACAAATTCAGCTGTGCAACCTGTGTCAGCCAGTCCTGAGTGAAGGCAGAGCAGACTCTGGATTGTCTGCAGGTGTCTGGTTAGCCCTGTTGCAGAAGAAAGTGTTAACAGCATTGACACTAGAACTTCTGGGAGAGTTCTCTTGCTGCTAACAAGCCTAAGCTAGAGTAAAGTGAAGTAAGCTAAATAGGTAGGGGAGGCTGCTGGCGAAATTCTAAATGCACTCAGGCAGAGAATAAATTATTCTTTTCAGAAAAACAATTTGACTGTAGTTACATCACTATGAAGGTACTGAAGTTGTCCCTAAAGTAGCTTCTTCCCTGCTTGTCTTTTTTTAATTTTGTGTGGGGAAAAAATGATACCAAGATGTTGAAATGTTTTATGTTTTTCTGGATTAATGTTTGCCACATCTGTAGTTTATCACAACTGTTTTTTTCTCTATGTATGTGTAACACACTTACAGAAATTACAGCATCTGTTGTGATTATATAAGGATTATAAAATAGGAAATAACTACTTCTGCGTGTACTGTTTGTGCATTTGACTAGTAATTCCCCTTGGTTTCATTTTACCAAAAATGGATGACAAAACTGTGTAGAAGCTCATTGGTGTACAAACACATAAAAGCAAATTCTGTGTTATTTCACTGTGGTGTTTAAATGTGCAAACTGAACCATTCATATTTTGCAAGTATAGTGAACTTGCTAGTTTTTCAACTTACTTTCTGCTCTGTATTATCCTTCCACCCTAACTGATTGTGACACAGAATACAATGCAAAATGTAGATTGAAGGGAGGGAACAGTTCAGCTCTACAAAGGCTGGCATTGCAGACATCTCTGTGTTAAGAGTCCCAAAGATTTATTCTGTGACAGAGCTGATAGCCTGCTGTTGACCAGGTAATTGAAGCACTAGCCACCCTTTCTCATGGACCTTAAAATAGTGACCTTCTGCCTCTTTCATCTGTCATGATTGGGCTTTGTTTCCTTTAACCTCCTCTTTCTGAAGCAAGCTAGCTCATAGCAATTCACTGTTTATGTTATGTTTTATGAAGGTTGTATACAAGCACATGCCCAGTTATTCAGAAAGATGCATTAGGAGACTGTTAGTGATTTATTTTAGCTTGTTTAATTATTTACAGTAACTTGTGCTATATCCTGAATTTTACAATGTCACATGGTAGTTCCTACTTGAAAAAGCAAAAAAGCATACTTATCCATGTTTTGACTATTCAAATGTTGTAGCCTATATATTTTGTAATAAGTCAAAGCAAGCTTTAATTTCTGTATAATATAAAAATTCAAATTCCAAGACTGAAATCATGTTCACATAGAATTTCTTTTTCCTTCATGCCAGAACAAGAAGGATCTCGTATTTTATAGGTTTGTAGTTACTTAAAATCTCCAAGAAATACTCATTCTCGTGAGAATTTACCCCAAGATCCTTAAAAGTTTGCTGAAACAGCAGACCCCTAAAGACATACGAAAATTTGCACCCTGGAGTCTCACACAGATGAAGATCTTAGCTCTGTTATATTCATACAGTAGTCTTGTTTGTAAATGTAGACCAACCCATTAATAATTTTGTTTATTATGTATGTTTTGTTTTGGGAAATAAGTTTTAAAAATCAACCTTTTTAAAACAAAATAGTATTCCTTATTTTTACTTTCTAGAAAGTGACTATTTTTCTATCACTGTGACTAAGGAGGTATTTGGTTTTTTTGTTAGAAGTCTTACTGGAGCAGTGAAATCCAAATAATTTGTAACTTTAAATGTGAAGTTACTTTATCCAACAATTTTATGTTAATAAAGGTGAAGAGTAAATATTACAGAATGAATGGGAAAATACTATGAACAAACAGGAATAAAAAGTGATGTTTCTTGTATAAGTTCTAAAGTTAAAACCATTACTGGTGCTTGTTTGATTGTGTACCTCTGTTTTTGTGTGTTTGCTATTAGGCTGTATGCCTTTGTGGCAAGAAATGCATTCTTTTTTCTGCTTGCACAGTGTTTGGTGCAAAATATGCTCCTGGTTAATGGAACTCCTCAGTTTCCCTGTAATACAAATAATGAATTAGCAGAAAGAAGAATGGTCTGATGTTTAAATCTTTGGACTAAAATTGGGAAGGGTGCACTGAGTTCCTGTCCCATTTGAGGACTGTCAATGATACTGGGCAAATAGTGCAATATCTGATTTTTTTTTATCTGCACAAAAAATATTGTGTGTATATACAGATGCTCAGGTTCTTTTGATGGTCTGCCAAGTTTCAGCATCCATGCAGGGACAGGAATGACTCTCACACATTGATACAATGCACAGGCGATTCCCCTTTATTGCTCTGCTTGCGTGGTTATATACATTTTCCATATCTGCACACGCGATCACGCTTATTCGGATAGGCTACAGACGTAAATCACGCGCTGTTCACGCACCCCACATTCCCTTATGATTGGTAACTACGCACTAACGCCAATAGCAACAGGCTGCCTCCACGTCCTTGAACACATCTTGTTTTTGCTAACCCACACCATGTTTATTCGTAGCTGTCCTTTCCAGTGGCCTGTCCAGCTATGCTGTTTCGCTTAAGCGGCCTAGTCCTGCCAACTCTCAAACTACATCGACCCCAACATCTCCCCCTTTTTCTTTTCAAAAAAAGCTAAGCTATCTTATCATTGCCTTAAAAACATTTGCTCAATTTGTGTTAGTTGCATCACAAAAATTTTTTTTACGGTTATCTCTAGTGCCTTTTGTGTTATGCATATTATACACAGAACCAATATAATCACTACTTCCTCTACATCTCCCCCTTTTGTATTTAATGAATTTAAAGCAAGTGCTACATTGACACACCTAAGCATCACTATTGGCTTTATAACAAACAGAAGAACACAAATGCTAATAAAAAGATATATAGATGTGAAGTGCATACCATAACCTGTATTCATATTAATCACCTAGGCTAAGATCAATGTGTCTAAGGGTATAACTCATTAACTCTATACAATACCTGCAGAAGTCACCAAACCAAAGACGCAAAGGCAGTTATTTAGTCCAGACAAATCCGTTAGATCACAGAAACCAGATAAATCCATCAGAACACAGAAATACAAACACTATGACAACAAACACATAAAATCACACAATCATGTCGCGACTGCACACACACAAGCACACCAAGTTTTCAGCATAAATCCAAATATTGCAAAGAC
>Ga0065711_1043564_pt1 | contig 14654 bp, 11 predicted proteins | sample Hoacrofraction12_FD_59098 | JGI IMG/M metagenome (GOLD analysis project Ga0065711, IMG submission 59098) | Hoatzin crop microbial communities from Cojedes, Venezuela - Epithelial fraction 12 v2 (version 2) | ecosystem: Host-associated > Birds > Digestive system > Esophagus > Crop | place... | reverse complement strand
CCACCCCCCCGCCCGCAATGCAAAAAAAAAAAAGCAGGGGAGAGTTCTTTAGCATTGTCTCACTTGCTTCTCTGAAGGGAATATATGAACAGGTTTTATTTATTTATATAGCAATCTGACAACTGAGACGCATCAGCTTGTTTTCAGAGGCTTCCTGCTGAAAAAGGCAAGTTACCCTGTCATTAGGAGGTTTAAGAATCCACACACACAATAGAAGAAAAGAGTACGCATCAGGAAAAGAAACTGCAAGATTAACAAAACATGCCGATGAAGAAAGGAAAATTTACACTGAAATCAACAAGGGTGCGGGGGGGGGAGTATTGTAGGCTTGTTCCTGCATAAGCCAGATTCACGATGAGGAAAGAAAAAGGGTAATAAGAAATTAAGCTTCACATCCTCAGCTGGTGTAAATCAGCATCATGCCTCCAACTCCCCTTGCTGCACCAGGAGACTCATTCCCAAAATCCCTTCTGGTTTAAGGGTTGGTTCTGGTCTCTCATCAGCAGTTCCTCCCAATTTAATTCATAGTTTCAGATGAAAAGATTTTATAGATCTCTGTTCTGTCTTGAGATGAGTTTTCCTAGAGCTCCAAGCAATAAATTGATGATAAATCAATTTTCCTGCACTGTGCTTTGTAGTCTGCTTTTTTTCGTACAGCGCTGAGAGCTGTGTATAAAATACCACATTCCTTACTTGTTTTTTAAAGGTAGGCTAATGCCTCTGAAAATGAAGAATATCCACAGCCTATTTTTTGGCTGCTAACAGTAAGCCAGAACTGCCTTAATAAAAAGATCTTTTAATTCACCTCTAACATTTCATTTCACTGCCAGATTAAGAGACAAGCAAGTCTGTACCAAAGGCTTGGGAATTTGCAGCAGTGACTCAGGACGAGGCAGAGCGACCCAGACACGAACGCAAAAAGGATTTTGCAAGCTCCCCGTGGGGCTGGCTTTCACCCCACCGTGGGGTTGAGCCTGACATGGACTCCACAACACTTGTAAGTCGCCCAGCCAGCTCACCCACAGGACCAGTACATGACTCAGAGAGCGATACTGTGTCATCCAGTGATAACTGGTGTGCAGGAGGACACACTTTAACCCTTTAATCTGTGTTTTATTGCAGCAGTATCTGTAACAGAGCATAGCAGTTGCTATGGAGCAAGGATAGCTATTAGCTCTTCCGCTGATAATATAATTAGTATCATAATTTACACAGCACTGGGATTTTTTTATCCTTTGCTATGCCAAAATTCTTTATGGATTTATACCTTTACTCATCAGCCTGAATTCAGACCACAGAACAGAAATTCATGCCTTTGGAGAGCTTTCAAGTCTTCAAGACCGTGTTTCAAGATTCTCCGTGTGCCAACAGCAGAAAGGCAAGCCAGTGGTCACCAACAGCCACCAAAACCTTTCCAGCAACAACTAAATGCTCCGAGAGGTCCAGAAACACCAACCCCACAGCTACTATCAAGGAGCCACCAGCTTCTGCTCACAAGTCCCTTACCAAGGTCCCATCCTCTCCAAAGGCAGGAGGTTGATGGATCTCCACACAGAGCATCAAAGAAAACGCAATGATCACCTGCACTAGAATTCAGAAGGACTGCTTGCGCATCCCACAAAAAGTCAAAGGATTTTTCATTTACCCAAGTGTGCCGAGACAGAGCACAACAAGCCTCACGTGCTCCAACATGGCTCCCGGCTGTCTCCTTCCAACATCATTTCAGGGCCAACCCTTCACTTGTGTTTTTGGCTGCAGCTCGACTACAAACTGTGCTTTTCTGATGACATCTCCCTCACCCTCTGTGGATGTGTAATCCTCATCAAAGCTACTGGGAAGGCATGAGGAAGAGTTTTGCAAGTTCTGGCTTACATGCATATAATTCATCAAAGATTTAAATTTTGCATACAGCCACCTGAAACTCCCTGTTCTTCCTCCCCATAACCTCCCATGAACACCAGAAAAAATGAATTCAATGCCACGCAGGAATAAACAAAATGAAAATACAATGTTGATAATTTTGGAGTTTTGAGCTTCAGTCTTTCCACCTTTTTTACAGCATTTGTGCTAATGCAGCATGGAAGAGAAAGGCGGCTTTTTCAGTCTGAGCTCTCTTCCAGTTCAATTGCCAAGGCCACCCAACAAGCTTGCACTCTTATTTGCTCTCCTTTCTACCGTGTCTCCAGCTGTGAAATTAATATGCATAGAGGACATAAACCTCTCGCTCAGGAATAAAAAGTGACCTTAATACTCTTCCTGCTTAATCCCTTCTGGGCTCAGTGCACCCTCACCTGGGGAAGTCAACCCAGCGTGAAACCAAGGTGCCACTTCGCCCACCGGTGAAAGCATCCACCCCACGTGCGCATTGGGCATCTCCTTGTGGAAAATGTCTCCTTGCAGAAAAGCCCTTGCTGGGAGGGAGCACCGCAGTGGCCATGCAGGGCTGTCAAATAGCCACTCTCCTGTACAGCAGCAGAAGTTTGCTAAGCAGAGGGCGGCTGCGTCCGCACCCGGACAGCACAAGGCTGGAAAGCAGAGCGACGATCTGCTGTGTAGATAACCACTCAAGACAGCTGGTTCTCACAGAAAGTCAAGGGGGGTTGAGCTCAAAAGGCCAAATTTTAACACAGAGATTCACGTAAGAAACAGCTTTTGCTTCTCAGCCCACCTACACAGAAGCAATGGGCACTTTGCACAGGAGCGCCCATTCTGCCACAGGCAAGCATGGGGGCACAGCTGCTGCTGAAGCTGCAAGCAAAAACTCCATCCAAACTACTTTTTAAAATAGAGCTATATACTTATATATAATGTTCGCTTGTGCTCACCCCGCTGCCCCAGGTCAGGCCCGAAGGTTTTGCTAGCCTGTGGCTTCTCCTGTTCAGAGTTTCAAAACTCCATGGTCCCAGACAACAAATCCTAAAAGGTCTCAGCCAAATCTCCATTCTCACACATGAGAAACTGCCACATCGAGCCCTACAATGGGCATATGCACTACAGATGTGCACTGGGACGCACGGTGCAGTTGGATGATGCCTTGGATGGGAACGTTGCTCCCTGCTCTGTGGGAACAGTTTGGCCGACAGCATTTCCTTCACCCCAGTCTAGAGGGAGGCATAAGCACATACCTTTCTCAAAAGGCACAAACCAGTACTCCCTCTTTGGAAGCAGCACCAAATTTTGATAGCGAATCATCACTGCATATCTCTGGGTGTTGCAGCATACACACGTGAGCCAGTTACACAGTCTTGTTTTTCTTGCAGATGACATTAATTCTCCCTCTCCTAACACACGCAGTGACCATGGCCACAGTGACCAAAATCCTTGCTCACACCAGCACCCAGGGAACATGCCGCATGAACGAGAGCTTGCACTAACTGCAAAGTGGTGGTTGTGAGTATTTCTACAGATTCTTCAGCCATGCGTTTGAATTCTTTCACTGAAAAGAAGTATTTTGGCAGCATACCAGACAAAACAAAAAAAAAATAATTCTGGAGTGTGTGTATATATATATATAAACCAAACAATTACAGTCATGATGTAGCATGTATGTTAGCAGGTCTTAAATTTAATACACATGCACAGGTGTAACACACACACACCCCTTCATGGCCCTTTCAACAACTGTCACACATCTGGACCACAACGCCACAGCAAAAGCAAAACTCAACATGCTAGACTTAAGTCAGGAGAACCCAGTGCTGCTTTTGGCTTTGCCCCTGACTTGTACAAGGATAGATACATCTCATCACTCCTCAGCATTGCATCCTTTTCTTTCCATCTTTGGCTTTAAATTAGTAAGCCTTTGGCACATGGACTACCCACTGCTTTGCTTGCATGCACTATACTGATAGCATTACCAACCTCAGCTGCAATGCTATTAAAATCCATTGTATGAGTAATGTCAGGATTGCAGTCTGCAGCCATGGAGGACAGTACTATCCCTAGCAAAAGGCAGCAACAAACCACTGACAGCTGAACACAGAGAAGCACCTTTTCTGCTCGCTCGCCTGCAGCTGAAGTCCACGGCTTTACTGTTCAGCCTGCTGACTGCTCACTAAACACCTCCACGTAGCCACGAGCAGCCTTCGGTTTTCTGTATTTCTGTATTATCCGCACCAACCGGTCAAAGCCTTCTGCACAGTTATGAACTACCGTGCCACAACGGGAGCATTTCTCATCAGACACTCATAGATTTTTACCCACTGAAAGTGTACTGTTAATATTAAGTTTCAGAAGGAAAAGACTTTTTCCCCTTCACTTCCAACAGCTTCCTACTAACAGTTAAGCGAAGACAAAATGCACAAGGCTCGTAAAGGGAGGACATCAGTGGAAGGGGAAGGTGCAACACAATGCAGCCATCTCTAGAAAGTTATGTTTTCTACCATGAATATTTAAAGCCCAGTTTGCAAAATTGGTTAATTTTGCATGCAAATGGACAGTTACACATCTAACTGACCATTTGTGCAAGCAATTACACGCGCGATTACCTGATCGCATAATCATGTGGGCCTAATTTTGAAATTGGGTCTTACATTTTCTGTCGAACACAAGCAGTGTTATTATTTAATAAATAGATATTGAGTAGTTTTGAAGCAAAGTCATCAGACCTACTGGCTCCAAAACAAATATTGACAAAACATGTCAAAATGTGTATTCACCCAAAAAAGAGCATCATGTGACCCTGGCATAAAGCAGCATGTGCCCATCAAACTAAGCCACAAGTTTCTCTGCTGAAACTTCTAGTCCTCTAAATTGTGATTGACAGGAAAATACATAATAAATGTAGGCACATGTATCTGTACAAACATGCCAGAAACACTGGCAAGTTCCTTATTGTAGTTTTTTCAGAGGAGGACTTATTCTGGGGTGTTCTTGCTGCTTCAGTTGTATTCTAGGGAGAAAAGGCACATTAAAAGAAGCCTACTAATAGCAAGCCAGTCAGCAGCTCATGAGTATGGTTTCATCAAACCGTGAAGACCAGGAAAAATTCAGGCTTTGAGTTATGAGGTGGCACGGCTTTTTTGTCTGTTATCCAAGCAGTTAATGTCCCAGGCCTTCACATTGCTGACCTCTAAGGAGAGGTTTGCATGTAAACTTAATAATCCTGAAGTATTTTCAGTCAATCATAATGAGCATTTTTCTTTTATGGAATAATCCCAAAGACCGTCAATTTTCCTTTGCATATCATCCACAAGTCTCTATTTTACACGTCAACCAAAAGCTCTTTAAGATTAGCTCTCAGAGGCCTCAAGTTCTGGCCAAATATCAATCTTCTCTGTGGATGATGCATTAAATTTAAGACGCTCGTTGCTACTGCGGGCAAAGCAATATAGCAATTACCAAGCTATTTCTGACTTACAAATCCATAAGTAATCATATTGTTGGAAACCCAAACTTGGTGACAAAGAAATTAAGTAGAGTGTTAAAAACAAAGACTGTCGCCGCTGAGGTAGTAACTGCCAGCTCCCTCGGGATACATGTCAGTGGAAAGACTTTGTGTCACAGCCCTCGAGGCATACATATACATCACTCGGGAGAGACACAGGAAAGAGCAACTCCAGTGCCCTCAAGCCTGTATTTAATCCATCACACCTATAGTTAGACCACAGAGGATTTAAGGTAGTGCTTGCTCCTCTCTCCATCCTTCCCTGCTACATTAGTACCTGCTGCTTACGTTTATTTCTATCACATCTCCACATTCCACTGAAGCCCCGCATTACTTGGTCCCAGATACACCCCTTTCAATATTACTAAGTCAGGCTCATGTGATCTGAGAAGTGATGCTGTTCCAGCACCTCATACTGGAAAAAGGAAGGAAAGCCTTAGGTTACCTGGCAAAATAAGTCTCTGAGCCTGTGCCACCAAATAAACTGGGCTTTTATTCCAGATATTCCTAGAAACACAGGCATGCTCCAGTTCATATGAGTTCATTGAGAGTTTAATCAATGACTAGTTTAAGAAACACACATAAGATGAACTTTGGTCACGTTACGCATGTTCTGCAAGAGTCAGCTGCGATCCCAAAAAAACCCTTGGCACTTTGGCTCACATCAGCACCTAGAACCCAGGTAGCAGTGCAGCATGCCCCCTCTTCCCATGGCATTGCTCCAGGGATTAGCCCACAGCAACACTGCCTCCGTAAAGCACTTAAACACCATCTGTGCCCTGGGAAGACACTGGCATCACTAAGGCTCAGGTCAAACAATAAAAAGCTTAAATTGGTCTCAGAAGGCAACACAAACAGTTCTAAACCTGACAGAGGTACCAAACGCCAAAGCTCCCTGTTGGAGGAAGGACCCAGTCATCAGTGAGCAAAAAAGGATGCTCTTACAAACGCTGACATCATGTGCATACTGGTAGTTGATGTCATTTTATCATATCACTGCAAAAAACAGTCAGGCTAGACTCAAAAACCCACATGGAAACAAGCATCATAGCATTTCTTGCATAACCTAGGACAATTTAGACACTTTTAACCTAGATAAAGCCTGGGACGGATACTGTTTGGAGCAGAAGCTTTATGCCGAAATGGACAGGATCCATCTGGGATAGACAGGACCTACAGAAGCCACACACCTTCCCTTGGATAAAGTTACTATTCATAACACTTTTTCCTCATTTTTATGGGTCTTCAGCAAGACTGAGCTTATTCACCTTGACAGCAAAAGTTTGGCGAGATCATTTTCCAGTATCAAATGACAGCTACCCAGTAATTGCTCTACCATAGCATGAGGCATAACCCATTTATTTTAATTCCTCAACCACATGTCATGGCAACAATCACACTAAAGCTATTAGACTCTTAATAAACCCATGTTTCCATCTCCAAAGTCACCAATGGTATTTCCTAGGCACTGCAAAAACCAGAAGTCAACCAGCCCCTGCATAAAACCTTGCAAATGAATTAAAACCCATGGCTTATAAAAAAAATTCTTGGACTTCTCCCCCACAATTCATAAGCTACAGGAGTTTAAACTTCTCTCTGCACAAAGAGCAGCTAAAGATGTTTTTCCTTCTTTATGTAAAGACTGAGATTCTCACAACTCCAAGATCTTGGGATAAAATTAACACAAAGAAATCTGTGGCCAATAACACTGTGTGAATCTGTTTGCTTTTTTTGCTTCTTTTCTTTGGAAGATTTACATTCTCATTTTCTCCCCAATGTTTAGTTACTACAAGAAAGTAAATGCTAATAAAAGGCTATTTAAAAGCTATTTTATTAAACGTTTGAGCTGAACACCAAAACCCTTTGGCAGCCAGAAACGTTTTTTGTTTCCTTTCTGAGAAGTTGGACCAAGCCAGAGAAAATGTAAAGCATCGCTACAGTTGTTAGCGCCTCCAGACAGAACCCCCCCAACCTGTGCTGCAGGCAGCACATTATGAAGGCAGCAGCTGCGTGTTATATCGTGATACAACGAGGTTTCACAGTGACACGTGAAGCAACACTAGAAGCAAATCTAGCCTGTGACTTCAGTGTGTTATGCAGCACCAGGGCGACGTAAATGCTGCAAAAGTTATCACCACTATTTATAAACTCTAATAATTGTATCCTTTCCTAAAACGATCTTCCCAACACTAAGTACATCTCCGGGTGACACTGGGGCTGCGCAACGGTGCGAACTGGCAGCAGTTTCAAATGTGTTGCATGAGAGGACGCAAACATGTGTGATTTTAAGAACAGCTGTAAACTCTGGGAGACAAAGAGAAATCCTCCGCACGGAGAAATCCAGGAAGAAAAAAACTCACAGCAACCGGGGGCAGATCAGCACCAGCACAAAAGCCATCCTTTGGCTCAAGGAACAGACAAAAGGAAAGAGAAAAGCCACGATGGCTTTATGCTTGTTTTGAAAATTTTCATTTTCTCTTAACGGGATATTAATTCCCTTGTTCCCGCCAGCTCCACTGGCTCCAGGGGAAGCGACTCCCCCCTCACAGTGCAGAAGCCCTCGGCAGAATCGGGTCCCCAGGCATTTCACCGGGACGCTGCGATGAGCGACTGAGTCAGCTCGCGGAGGACATGAAATAGCAGGGATCAAATCTCAATTTGCTAAACAAAATTAGCTGCACACCATTCTGTTTGCGTACCAGTTTCTCCTGCTCACGATGTGCTAATTTGGGCAGCAATCGCTGTGGTACATACAGATAGAGTAATAAAGGCAGCTTTCAAATAAAGCAGCCGTATACATTATTTTTGCCTCCTTCCTACACAATTCCACGGCTTTTTCCATACACTCCAATCATATGTCCTCTGAGCATTATTAATAGCTCCTAAAGAATATTATCTGCCTACCAATCATTTCAGCTTCCTACTTAATGGCAAGTACATTTTTAGAGCATCAAATATATCAACAGGGACAATGGTTGCTAAATTTGAAGTCAACAACAACTGGAAAACGTTAGCTACTTCACTGGTATTTTTACGCACTACAGAAATATTTCTTGAAATAAACGAGCCTTTTTTTATCCTTTCAAAAAGACAATAAAATAATACTGTATTCTAAATACTGTCACATATCCTCAGTAAACAGCAATTTAAATTTAGATATATACATTTTTATTGCCACAAATAATGAGCAAAGATATCCACAATTCAACTTTGCATAGCGGATAGGATCAAAAATCTTAAAATTATAGCTGGATGGTAGCCACAGCAGAGCTGATGAACAGTCGCCAGTGTATGGACGCTCTTGGAAAAGAGGTTAAACCAAAATAACTCTTACCAACAAATGCTTATCGTTGCATCTGGCTGCGACGTTAACCTTAAAGATTACTAAAATATTCCATTAGCATACTAACCATGGTACATAAACTTTAATGCTTAAAGCGTTCAATATTTTAACGCAATTTCAATTAATGGAAATTGAACATTAGGATGTGTATCAAGTTAAGTGTGATGATACTTCTTCCTGTCCATGTACCAAAACGGCTCCATCCTACCGGTGCCGGCTCCTGCTGCAGGAGCTACGTCCACGGGAGAAGGTGCAGCTCACTGGGGTTTAAGCGAGCAAAACGCAGCTGCAGATCTCCTCCAGGCACGTTCAGCTCTGCACACCGAGGTACTCCACTGCATGCTTAAATGTAAAGCATGCAAGCGGGTCTGCAGTATCTGCTCTGGTACCTCACCAAGCTGCAAGCACAAGCAAGGGACACCCGCCCCGCAGCAGATGCTTCCTTGGAGAAGTGGGAGATGAAAGTGTGGAAGCACCACTCGGAAAGGCCCAGACGAACAGCAGGAGCCAAGCCATGCCGAAAGTCAGTGGAACAGGGGCAGGTTTCAGAGCTTTACCCAGTATATCACCGCTGACCCCAGACACCAGAGCAGTACGCTCGCTTGCAGCAATGCTACAGCCAAGGCTGTACCACCACTGCACAGAGCTTTTGGCTTTTCCAACTTATTCATAACACAACTTTGTTCAGGAGTGGTTTATTCTTTTGCAGCACGCAAGGTTTTTTCTTCAACCTCCCTCTGACTCGACCTGCTTCCTTCATGAATCACAATGCCACAAAACTCAGGGGAGGAGTGAAGAAAAGAGAGAGGTCAGGTATCACAGCTCTTAATAGACATTTATTAGGCAGTTTAGTCAAGCAGCTGCGGGCAATGGGTCAGATAATGTCCTGCAGTGCCACAGTAGCCTCCCCATATGAATTTAAATCCTATCAGCAGCAGTCCCACAGCTCAGCAACCTCCCCAGCCACGCTGCAGACACAGCCTGGGATGGAGACCTGCCTGCTATGGGGCAGCTCAATCTCTGGCCCCACAGACAGCACGCGGCAGAGCTCTGCCCCGGGGACCGTGCCCTCCCCAAGTCCTGACAGGCCCCACTTCCCTGATTTTCTTACTCTCCCAGTTGCACTGATGGCTTGGTGCACAGTCCAGAACACACAGACATTGAGGTTCATGGCAAGTAGGTGCCACCCCACGTACTGGAGGGGAGACAACAGGCTCCCTGCATTCGTTGGAGTGGGTTAATGCTGCTGGAGGTGAGAGTGCATCAGCATCTCCCTGGCATGGCTGGAAACCAGCCATGACCACTGGGGAGGAAGGATTCGTCCCTCCCTGGCATCAGCTACGGGCTGGTCCCCAAGACCAGCGCCTACCCAGACAGGTTTTTCGAAGATTTCTGTAAGCTCTGTATTAACACCAGCTGGTAATGAGATACAGGAGCCATGTCACATAGCCCACGTTGCAATGCTGATTTATTATGAAAAGATTAAGAAAGATCTGATTATAAATGCCCATTCAGTTACTGTACGCCTAGCTGCACAGACATCGGGAGAAAGAGGAACAAAAAAAAAATGAGTAGATCTTAGAAATCTCTAAAAAAGACTACAGAAACAGTATATGATGTCTGATCATTTTTTATAGCTCTGAAAAGAACTGCATCCACTAAAAATTTGGGGCTTACTTTCCCACTCATTGACTTTACTTTCCCACCTCCTGCTTTGTCTGGAGCTAGATTTTCTAGGCTTCAGGCATAAAAAAAAAAAGCAGTTACCCCCAGAAAACAAAAATACTTCTTGATACTCTTACAGTATGAACTTCTATTCCTCATACATATTTATAATCTTCGTATTCTTACACTATAAGTTCACAGCGTGACTAGTATGTGGTGCTCCTGTAGTTTGAATAACAGACTTCGCTGTCCCAACACCTGCTAGTGTCAGACCCTCAGGTATCACTGATGCACAAGCAAATATTCATCTGTCCTGGACGTTGCATCCCCTTTATACAAAGTGGGAAGGAGAACTAGTTTCCCTGGCAGGCTGAGAAAAACAAAATAAGTATATATATAGCAGCAGCTGTTCAAAGACTTCAGGAGGCTTGGCATGTGCCCATATGCCCAGCAGAGGTAGTGGACAGTACAGAAATGAGACAATTTATCATGTGGACGCACAGCTCACCACAAGGAAGCTGCCACAATGCACGGCTTAAACCGTTCATCGAAAGAAAGAAGTCACTAAACAAACATTAACTAAAGTTGCTGAAACGATGAATCTTTCTGGCAGATCCAGTATTCCCATGGGATAATTCAGCTTCAGCTACGTGGGCACACATAAAATCCACCAGCAGCCTGCACTTGTTTGCAAAAGGAAAACCTTTAAGTCAATGAAAACAAGAGCCTGTCACACACCCTGAGGACTTGTCAGCACGTGTGTGATACACAGGAAACAGCCCAGTCACAGTCATCTCCTCCTACCTTTGCTCATGCCACAGCAAAACATAAATCCCAGGAACAAGCCCCCAGTCCTTTACCAGCAAAACTGTCTCAGCGTACTGAAGGCGGCAGAGTCCATGGGGGCAGACCTAGCTTAGCTGTTCCAAAAAAGATACCACCGCTAACCCATAGTCTTAAGAGCATAAACATCTGGTTGCACAGCACTAAACCGCTCTCTGTGCGGGCAGGACACAAAGCAAGTTGAGAAGCTTCCAGGGAACCATCACTGCCCCATACCAACCACCACATACCAGCTCACCCTTACTGTCCTAAAGAAATCAGGAGAGGGTTCATTGTAATGCAAAGCACCTGCACTTTGACAAAAGGACCAGAACAAACATTTTAAAAAAGAAAAAAAAAAAACAAACCCAAAAACCTATAGACCACAGCATCCTTCTGAGCAAGTGTATGTATTTTAGAGAGATCATCTGATCCAAACCAATGGTGCTGAGTGACAGGGTATCTTCTTTCTTTCCTAGCTTGCCACAACGCTTCCTACAGTATTAAGAGCTTGCACTTCATTCCTAGTTTGAACTTGTCCACCTTCAGCACCCAGTCACCAGTCGGGTCCTGACTTACTAATTAATTTAATGAGTTCTCTCGAATATAGACCTAGACATTCGCTCCTGGTTTTAAGCACCTCTGAGTACAATCAAATCACCCTTAACTAGTCCCTGAAGTCACCTGAGCTCCTCTGGGTGCTCATTTGAAGCACTCCATGGTGTCAGAGTTACTCTCCCAGCGTGTTCCTACACCTCCCCTATCCTGCAAGCAAGGGCATGGGAGGTTGGGCACAGGATTCCAGGGACGGCCGATTCCCTGCAGCCCCCGTCCCCCTCTTAGGCACCCTAAAAAGTGCTCCCCGGCCCTGGACGGGGCACTGAGGGGTGCTGAGCAGCAGGACGAGAGCCTGGGAAATCCCATCTCCAACTCCTGCTGCCCGGGAGCTCCTGGGGGCTGCTGCCACCTAGAGATGCTCACGCAGCAAGGCTGCGGGCACGTCGCCCCACGCAGCACGTCGCCCCACGCACCCCACCACAACCTGCAGCCAAGGCTCACAGCCCACCCTAGAAGCTCCCCTACTCTGGCAGTGACCTCCATAAAGATGTTTTTCCGTAAAGCCTTTGAACGTGTGCACGCTTTTGACGACAGGCTGCACTTTCACAGACAGCACGAATGAGCTTGCTGTGGTTTGCTTGAATTTACTTAATTAAAAAAAATAAAAGCAACTCTAACATCCCCTGAAAACTAGAAGAAAACATTTAGTGAAATGAAGGGTTGTGGCTAATTCCTAGCTGGAAAACCAAGGGCACAATTCAGAACAACTCAGCATTACAAATTAAGGTCAGGAGAGCAAAGTGGCTCTCGCAGCTCAGCGGACCGCAGGGTGCTGGGCCCTCCGCTGCCGTGCTCGCAGGGGACCCCGCACAGCCTTCCCTGCTCCCTCGTCCCGCTTTGCTGCTGTGCAGGTTCAGGAGAATGGCTTCTCCCTTCGTGAGCTTCTAATGCCAAGTCTTATTTGGTTTACTCATAGGCACGTATTTCAGGTCCTTATTATTACTGTTTTCATGTTAATTACTAGCCCAGCTCTTAGTGCCAGAATCCATATACTTATACATCAATTACCATCTTAAAAAAAAAAAAAAGTGACAACTAAGTCACTCAGGCCCTTTGCAGTGCTGGCATCAGCAGGGCAGGTGCACATAGGCAGGCTGCACGGTGCCAAGGTGCCCCAGGCTCCCAGGGGATGCCCTCGCAGCAGGGCCAGATCCAGTCTCCCCTGTCCTGCAGCAGCACTGGCTCGTAGTGCCCTCGGGGGACACGCAGGGACAGCGTGTCCCCCCTTTTGCGTGGACCGAGTTGTTTGATGGCAGCTACAGGCTGAAACTCCCAGTCAATATTTATCGTGCCTTTGCAAAGGCACTCGGAGCTCAGCCTAATTTTAACTGTCAAACAGACATCGTGGCGGAATAAACGGGAGAGGTGCCAAGGAGGGCTGCTGCAAAGGAGAGGAGCTGCATCTCTCCAAAGGCATGTGGCATGTCCCATTCAACATGGCCCGGAGAGGGGCAGTGGCATGAAATTAAAGCCAGCCCACACATCAGCCTGGATGTGCTCCTCACTCAAAAAAACAACACAAAACAAAACCCACACGCTGCAAAAATATTTGAAGTACAATCAGTTTCTCAGAGCAGCTGAATACTTCAAACAGCACTAAGTTAATTTGGCTGTAATTACTTAACAACTCAACAGCCCCTTATATCAGAAAAAGGAGTTAATTTATCAACTATTTCCAAGCAGAACAAAGACTCGACAGCTTCCAGGTAACAGCCCAAGCTGTTTGGCTCATGTGACCCTGGCTGAGCTGTGCACTGCAAACATTATATGCCCAAGCACGGAGCTAGAAGAAATCGAAAAACCCCAGCGTATTCAGGTATTTGCATATTAACCAACAGACACAGGATAACAAAATCAGAAGTTTGGCCAACAGCTCGCTTGCACGAGCAAGCATGTCTGTCTCCCCTGATGCGCTGAAAACAAAAGCGGCAGCCAGAGCCCCTTCTTAATGCCCCCAAAAGCCAGGAGAGCCCATTATTTCTGTGGGGTCCTAAACACTTGCAAATCAAGGCTCATCCGTCCAGCCTGCCCCGCTATTTCAGCAAGCACCAAGTCAATCATTAATAGCTGCCATCGCCCACAGCAGCACCCAAACCCCTCCAAACAGAAAATGTCACTCCAAACCCCGTTATTTTAACGAATGTATTTCCTTTTTTGCACAGTGCAGGGTACAGAGGCTTTTCTGCAGCACAGACCCAGGAGGCTTCCCTGGAGGCGGCAGGAAAGCGAGCGACCCTGGTCCGCTTGCCTTTTATTTTCACTGGGGTATAAATCCAGCCAGGGACCGTCTTTGTGATCCGTCCACTCCAAGAGCCCCGTCCGAGCGGTGGGGCAGCAGGGCTGGCGGGCGCAGCCCGGCGGGGACGGCTGCTACGGGGAAAGTCGGAGACAGAGAAAGTACGAAGTCAGGGGAAGGCACAGGCTGCGTGTGAACAGGGAGGCAAGAAAAAAGGTAGAGCAAGCCGGAGCCTGTGGAACAGGGAATGCAATGCTCCTTCAGCTGGGACTTACTGTTTCAAACACCAGGAAAAGAAAGTGTAAGAGCAAGCGGCGGCGGCAGCCCCAGCTTTTCACCCCTTCCGAATTCAAGGGTCAGGAAACACTCACATGCAGAAAAAGTAAACTGCGTGCCAAGCTCAGAACTGCCTGCGAAGCCTAAGCATGGCAAGCAAAGCCGGGACACGCTTCTTTCGCTTCTCATCAAACGTATCATCATCTCAGGTTACATAAAGCCCCAAAATATAAACCGAATTGTGAGAACGAGGAGCTGTTGCACCAATACTGCCCAAACATCATGCATTTTGCATCAACGCGGGGGGG
>Ga0065711_1043563_pt1 | contig 14655 bp, 4 predicted proteins | sample Hoacrofraction12_FD_59098 | JGI IMG/M metagenome (GOLD analysis project Ga0065711, IMG submission 59098) | Hoatzin crop microbial communities from Cojedes, Venezuela - Epithelial fraction 12 v2 (version 2) | ecosystem: Host-associated > Birds > Digestive system > Esophagus > Crop | place... | reverse complement strand
GAAGAGCTGGAAGTTGTCTTTCCTAAAATTTAGGGCCCTGACGATACTCCTTGCCTTTCCCATATCCCTCAGGACTGTGAACTCCACCAATGTGTGACCACTGCAGCCCAGGCTGCCTCCAGTCTTGATGTCACCAATGACCTCACTTGCACTGGTGACTATCAGGTCCAGTATTGCATCCCCTCGGGTAGAGGCGTCAATTACCTGGCTGAAAAAGTTATCCCTCAATGCATTCTAGGAATCTCCTGGATTGCCTACAGCTCACCGTGCTACTTTGCCAGCAGGTGTCGGGGTGGCTGAAGTCCCCCAGAAGGACGAGAAACTGCGAGCATGAAGCCTCCTGCAGCTAAAGGAAGAAGGCTTCATCAGTAGGCTCCCCTTGATCAGGCAGCCTGTAGTAGACACCCACGACCAGGTCCCCTTTGTTGCCTCTGTCTCTGATTCTTACCTGTAGGCTTCTGACCTGCTTGTGACTATTCTTCAGGGACAGCTCTTCACATTGTACTGATTTCTTGATGTAGAGGGCAATGCCTCTGCCCCTTCTGAAGAGCCTGTAGCCATCAATAGCCATGCTCCAGCCATGGGATTCATCCCACCAGGTCATAGCTTTCTAGCAGCACAGTAGCTTCCAGCTCCTCCTGTTTGTTTCCCATGCTGCTTGTGTTTGTGCAGAGGCACTTCATCTGGGCTGTTGGCCATGTCACCTTCATAGAGGAACACCACCTGTTTCCCTTGGGTTAATTATCTCACTAATTTCAATCCAGAAATCTAGAATCATCTGCAGATCATTCTGATGTTTGTGTAATCCACATGAACTGATTTGATTTTAATTTCTTTCTTGTCAAAGTCAACCGTACCATAAAATTAGTATGATTAACCAGTCAGTTGAGGGAAGAAAAGAAATTAAGTGTTAACTGACTGGATAAACTGAGTTGGTGTTTCACTTGAAAGGGTTAAGCCCACATAATCAGTACCAAATTATGCTGGTCATTTGTTTAATGCCTTCTAAGCATACAAAAAGGTGCTGTCAGTTGCCAGACCTCCTGACTTAAGTGCTTTTGAACTATATTACGCTTACCTACAGATCTTTACAAAACAACAAGTTCAAGAATTTAACACCAAAAAAACAGCAAAATAAAATACTATTGAAAAATTACTTGCCAAACTCTGTAATTTCCCAGCATATGGGAGGAGCATTTCCCTAGAAAGCAAGGATCTGTGCAATATAGATCCTGTCATATTTCAAGAGTTAACAGAAATAACAATTATGGGACCAAATATGGTCCTTAGCACATATATGCATTCTCTTTACTACCTAAGTGGTTTTAACATCACTTGATTTTTTTTTTTTTTCCTCCCCCAAGATGGAGCTTGTCCAGAGATTCTCTTGTATAAGCAAAACCAGTCAGCTTAATACCGTGACTTAGATCACATCAGAGCTCCCAAGTGTGAAGACAGTACCACTGTCATGCTGAACTCCTGGTCTAGCAGTTTGCTAGGGTACGGGGGTCACTTGGCATAATGGCTGCAGTGATTGCTGCTCACAAAGCGTTACAGTCTTTAGAGACCATTGTGGGAAGAAAAGTAAGTTAAAGCCAGGTGAAGGTTTTCAGCAGACAGCTTCAGCAGACATACTTCAATGCTGGATTTCTTTATTGTATAGTTCAAGTGCAGCGAAAACTTTAAATCAGTTCACGAATGCCATTTTAATTATGTAGAGTACGGGTACAATTAAATTACCTAGGCAATATTTTAGTTTTGTGTAGACTGACTTTATTAAACTTTCAGTTTGGTAAAGGTGTAAAAAAATGTAGTCACTTCTTGTGTATCTGAAACTTAATTGGTTCCTTATGCAAACCTATCTGGGCAGCATGATAAACAGACCCTATCAAAATTAGAGAACTTGGAAATTCAAACAGGCAACTCATCAGAAGCCTAGTCCTAAAACATTCCCCACATTTAAAGTATGTTTTACTTCTTGTGGAGCCTGAATCTTCTGTATATTCTACTACTACATGTAGTCTCAGGAGAAAATTTTAATAAGAAGCTTCTAGAGGTAAATATTTTAATGGACGTTTATGTTTTATTTATATGGCACTTCTGTGTGTGAACTGTTTCTTCACCAATTAGAATGGATTTGAAAAAAAAAATTAAAAGGTGCAGGAAACACTGTTGTTCTTTTCTATACAGATATCTAAAAGATACCAATCGGACTGTTCTAAATAATTTTCAAGGTCACTTTTAATAATCCATTTGGGAGCCAGATATACACACTCACTATGCTTCCCATATAATACTCTTCAGCTTTATAGCTCAAGTAAACTCTGTTGGAACCTCCCTCTAGTCTCTGCCACAGAATATACCATGATAATACATATTCATAGCGCTACAGTACACATCAAAGATAGATCTCCTGTGAGGAGGTGCTATATTAGAGTGTGACACTTGCCCAGCAATCAACGTATTAAAAGCTGCACTGTGCTGTATGTGTTACATCAATGAAAGGTTACAAGCTGTGGAGTTCAACTGGCTTCTCTATGGCTTTTGGATGACATCACCCCCCTTTCACCTTTATACAAGCAACATCTGTTGGCTTGATGAAAAGGGAATGTGTTGCACAGTTGGCTCCTTTGTACCACTTCACTGCCTTCTCGCTAGAGCTATGTTAATGGTGAAAATGAAACACAAAAGAGATTAAGGAGTATACATTCTGGTGATAGTTTTATATGCTTTTCCACAGATTTACCTTTCAGGTTTCAGACCTTTGTTCATGGATGTGCAGACTATTTAATCTGTATTTCATGTTTCCATCTTCAAATAATATGATATTAAATGACTATCACTGATTAAAGTGTATGAAATATCTCAGGTTTTGCTTCTTTGTAATTGCCCTAATATTACTGGCAGTAGTTTTAATGGGCTGATGGATGTGTTAGCTGTGAAGCATTTACTTATAAGAAATGCAAAAGTAGTACTCCAGGGAGAGATTTGCTAAGGTAGTACGTTTGCATTTAAACTTTGTACGTATGAGAAGCGGGCACACCTTTCAGCCAAAAGAAGTGGTCATTTGCTACACAAAAATTACTGCATACAATGAAGCTACTTTCATCATTACTAGCTTGTGAAGACAAATCTAGAAACAAACAAGCTAGTGTGACCTAAAGTAGGTTTAATACTGCCTTTCCTTTGGAGGATGCTGCCCAAATGGCTAAACCCATTTTTCCAGCACCTGTGAGTGGGTGTGTCTGTGTTAGCAGACAGCTTTGTGGGCTTGTGCATCCACCTGTACAAGGGTGCAGAACTGCAGCAGCTGTGCCACTATGACTGAAGAAAGATTATGAAACAAAGGCTTTGTTTACTGTGATATAATTTACATTGCCCATCCTAATCTGTCTGATGGGCACTAGTACAGTTATGTCTATACAATACTTCCTTCAGTATTAGACTTCTCTTGTTCCTTGCTTCCTCTCCTTATGTTTTAATCTGAGCAGCAGCCTTGGACTGGATTTATTTTTGGCATTATCACTTGCTGTTCGGTGGTACTGGGCAATTAACATCCGTCTATGAAACCTACCGTATGTGGCTCTGGAAATATATCACCTCCCTGAGCAGGATACTGCAAGAACTGACTAGTATTATAAAGCACTCTCAGATCTTTGGATACAGAACATTTATAAACAGACAAAATTAAGTAGGTGTTTGTAGGGAACACAAGATTTCAGTATTCTCTTTCATAATCATACCTATGCTTTTTCAGGCTGTTCATTTCATGCTACAAGAATACTTCCTCATCTAGTTTCCTAATTTTTTTTTTTCACATGTGTAGGCATAAGATAAGAAGATGCTTGAGCAGTTTCCAGATACTAAACATTTTAACAGACAGGTGACACAAAAAATTCTTGTCACCAGACATAAAAAGCAGCCTGACTAATATTGTTGTACTAGGTTGGCTGATCTGCTTTTAAGTGAAATCAGCTTTTCGACTAGAATTGAAGAATGGATGTGCCCTTGTGCTACATCACCTCAGTTTCTTTGCCTGGTAAATGTAATGCCAGGCCCTCAGAAATAACCTACTTAAAGAGGAATTTAAAAAACAATCTACACCTTAATTTTTATCGGTTAAAAAAAAAAACCCTCAATGTCCTTATCAGAACTTGTAGTCCACTTGCAGTCCAACAAGTGTAACCTTTTGGAAATGTTTAATGATACTTTTTTCCTCAACTGACTTGTCAAAAAACCTGCTCAAGAAACCTGGGGTAGCTGTGAAATTTGAGGTCATAATTAGACTTATTTCTTTGCTGACAGAAATATGGCCAGACAGTCATCAGTGAGAAAAGCAACTACACATCTGATTTTACTTTGGAACTTTTCCATGTGATTACAAATGTAATCTAATCCCAGGTAAAAAATGTCTTCACACCAGATCCATGTCCGTAACATGCATTTATGCATACGTTACTAACTTCTTCTGAATTCTTTTCCATTGACGATTATTAATACACACTTGGGATACACATATGGGATATACAACTTACCCTGTCCCTTAGCCACACTGCCTAACCTTAGACACAGTTTTCAGAAATAGAGCACAGTTTAAATATAAGACATTTTATTTACTGGCCTCAAGTAAAATTAGACTCACCACTCAGTCAAAACAAACCATAGAGTACCTCCTCATCTAGCTCACAGTATCTCATTAGTTTTGAACGATATTTCAGCTTAGTTTCTTTTAATCTGATTTAGTAATGATTACTTACTTGAAAAATCATTTTTCATGTTCAGGTGCAGGTGCAGGAACAGTCAATATTGCATACTTGTGGTTTTTAACATTTAGACCAACTTAAATATTTAATAAGCTAATAGGGACTTGGAGAACCATGTGGCTTGATAGGTTTGCTGGGCAAAAATGCTGTGTATCATCAGAACAGATTTTTGTACCGGCAGTGAAACTTGGAACAGCTTTCTGTGGGCAACTCCTTTAGCTGAGTCAGGATGAAATCTTGTCAATAGCTTCCCACACTGTGTCACTTCACCACACCACAGCGCCTACATGTTTGCAGTTAAGAAGAAGTATCATCTGTCTCTTGGTTAGATTAAATTTAAATATAAAATTTACTTCCATATTTAAGTAATAGTTGATAAGCTAAATTAGATGATAGATTGCTGCCTTACAGGCCTCATGCACTCTAATCTATTCCCAAAGGTTTGTTGTGTTGGGTTTTTTAACCAATGAAGTAATGACATACAGCTTTTCACACTTCACTTACAGTAATTTTGCTGACCAACAAACACCAAAAAGGGTTACATTTGTTTTGCAAAGCACGGATCCCAACTACAAAAATGTGAAACCAGCGCTGAATTTCGCTCATAGAATTGTTTAGCAGGGAATAAGGTCCCAGTGTACAACCTGGCTCAGAGAGTCGGTTTGGAAGAGATCAGATGTGTACTCTGACACAAGAAAGAAAGCATCGTCATCCATGCAAAAAGTGTTTTTCTTTCCTTTGCTGTTGCTTCCACTCAGGCAGCATTCCAGACTGTTTGAACACTTGTTCTTTTTACAATGCCAAGAAACAACAAAAACCTCAATTTTTCCTCCCAACGAAATTCTTGTTTTCTATTATGCTTTCATTTTAAATAAAATGTAATTGATTTAAGGGCTGAACAGCTGACAAGAACACATAATAAAAAAATACCACGTACTGTTATTTTTCCAAGATGCCAGAAGAGGTGGGTGTCAAGTAAATTTTTTTTTTTGCATTTCCACACCTCTTTTTTCAATTCTATTAGAGAACATCAGGAACCATTTCCTTATACCCTCTCACAAAACTTGAGATACATACTGCAAGCTCCCTTTAATCATAAAGAGCAAGCTGAAGTGGAAAAAAAAGCAAAAGGCTCTTACCAGCTGTAGCATGAAGATAAAACTGGGAACTGCCAAAAAGAAACTTATCTTCTTTGAAACTGCTGTTGGTAGCTCCTGCCAGATTTAAAGGAACTGCACAGAGAATCACATGGGAGAAGTTTTATAAAAATACTCCTGCAGTGGAGAAAAGTTAAAAAGGAACAGGATGATGCTAGTGAGAAGCCACTGTTTCATCGCTATTGCTGCCACTCTCACCCACATTCTACAAAATCAGTCTGTACAATACATATTAAGAATTTAATGATTAATAGTCAATTCACTTAGCTAGTTACAAACAGTTCATTCAATAACCATATTCCAAAGTGTTTCTTATGTTAATAAATCAGAACACAGATGAGAGCAGTTTAAACAGTGTACATTGAGATTTATTAGAACAAGCACTAATAGCAGCAGTGTACAGAATGATGGAGACAATGTACTGTATGCACTGAACAATAATAATTATACAATTGCACTTCTTCAGAGATCTATTAGAAAATGCTTTTCAGTAAACAGTTTCCCAAATCTAGCATTGTTTGGATTTGCCTCTGAGGAAAAAAATACAAAAAATATGCTTTTTTTTTTGGTAAGGCATTAGCAACATTCATTGGCAGGCTAAACAAGTCATTTGTACATGCATTATCCAATTACATTGCAACAGGTAAAAGAGCATCATGTTTCCTCAAAAACTAGAATTGTGTGTGTGTTTTTTGGACATAATATTCTGGTAAATCCGGCTCAGCCTGAAGGAAACAGATAACATCTTTTGTTACATTTTAGAGCACAACACAAATTATAGCATAGCCAAGTTCACCTTTATTTCCTACCAGAAGCTGTAGGACCTCCCTCAGTTGGAGCTGGTATTATGGGCATTGTGTATACCACATACATCACTGGAACAAAGTCTTAATGAAATTAATTTCTTTTGTTTACTACTTCCCATACTACCACCTCCCTGAATCATGTGGCCAAAAGATACTTGACTAATCAACATTAACTACTGTATAAGTTTGGGTTTTATTGCATGAGAGGTAGTCAGTGTGAGGCCTCATCTGCATTCTGGATTACTACAACAGTCTGTTCAAAACCAACTCCCGAGTGCAAAGACACAGAATAAGCGTTGCAGCTGCGCTATGTGGGAACTTAAAACTGTTTTTTTAATGCTCCTTCCTGGCTAGGTTCAACCTCTGAAGCAGCACAAGAACTTGATATACCATAAAAAGCAATTCTATTTATGTGCTAAAGCCTAGAAGGAGAGAGGGGAGGCACTTTCTCACATTCATGATTTTCTAGGCTGAGATTAGGAGCATGCTCTTAGTAAACCACCCCCTTCTTCGTGGATCAGAAAGTCCTTTTTTGATTGGCACACAGTACTAGCAACCCTCACTCCAGGCTGGCACCACCCTGGGGAAAGTACAGGGAAACAGGGATAGAAATTGCAAATGATCTTACAATTAAGCTTGCCAGAGTGAGACATAATACGATGAATTGTCATTGGTTTAACCTCCTGTTCTTTCTTCCAAATGTCGTACACAATTGAGCTTTGCAGACAACATGAAGTTACCTGGTTTTTAAATACTACAAACCGCAGAGTAAGGTCCCAAAACGCAAGAGAGTCAAAGGAAAGTCAAATATATTGCTCTAACTGGCAAGCAGTCAAACCAGCTGTATTTCACGCATTTATCTTCCACAAGACAGTGCACATGTTAAAAATTAAGCTTAAGTGTAACTAGTTTAATACCTAGGCTTGACTGTACGTTAGGCCTACAGTTGAAATAGATTTGGGCAGCTAGATCATCCACTCACCTGGAAGCTCATTGCGTTCAATGGAATACCGACAGCCGCTCAGTCTCATTTGTGCAGGTGCTCATTTGTTTAAGCATGTAGCAATTAAAAATCAAGTACCTGGTGTAACCAGGTACATTGTTTTGATTTCTTAGGAATATCACTGTTGAGCCTTTTTATTTGAACTTCAGTATCTACGTCTTTTTAAACTGAATTCAATGAGACTGTTGCAACATTTATGCTAAGTATGTATTGATGCCTGTGCAAGATCAGAGTCCAAGCAGACGAAGCAGAAAAAAAACCCAGAGATGTGCATTGCTGATTAACTTCTTGCATGTGTAATAAAAGTCTGTAGATTTGGAATACACAAATTATACCCTACCCTACCTATGTTTTTCCTCAGCTGTTCATGCTTAGCAACGGTAAGCAATACAAATGTTTTTACAGGCACGATTATAGCCAGTATTTGGAGTCAGAACTAATAAGATGTAAAGAAGAATCATCCTGAAAGATATCCCAAACTTGTGAATAGTCAAGCATAAATAAATGCATTTGCAGAAAAGGAATCAAGATGAAGCAAGACTATATTTTTAAAATGCCAAATTACTGACTCTACTATGAAGGACTAAACCTGCACTTTTTAAAATCGCAATACTTTCAAGTTGTTGACACAGCTTTCAAAACAAGTATTTGCAAATCAGTTTTCTATTGAGTTCTTTAGAAATTATGGTACTGACTTCTTTTCCTAGTATCCTTTTCTTCTTCGTCTCATTATGGAAGCCCACAGTGAACTTCTGAGTATAAAATTAAGGCTGCTGCAGATGAGGTTTGATATTAACAGTGCTCAAAATATAATGCCTTCTGCAACATTTGGATATCTGTGTACATAACTGCTTCTTATTTTCTTTCTTGCCGTCAAGTAACTGTTTTCTACTGCTTTCAAACAACAGAAAAAAATTTTGTCTGGTGCATGTAGGAACACAGACCCCTTCTAGTTACAGTCTGTTATATCCTTCTAAAACAGACACTGTCTACCCAGTACTCAAAAGTAGCACTGTCTGTATATGTTAGCCTTCTAGAAAGCAACTATTTGCCTTTTAAATTGATTTTAAAAACCACAAAGCAAGTTTCTGTATACCTTTCTAGCTCACATAATAGCATAATCACAGTGGAAAGACTGTGAGGACATCCTTTTACAAGTATGTTGTACAAAGAGGCGTACAAGAAATTATCAGATTTAGGGGTTTTCTGTAGAATGAGCACAGGGATATGGGCAATCAACAAAGAAGGCTCTTTTAGCTATTTCAGTTTTGACACTTTAGCCTGCTAAATAATTGGTGCAGGGCTGTTTCCAATCTGAAATTAAAGGCTGTTAAAAGCAAAGAAGCTCAGTAAGGCAATGTAAAATTGACAACTAATCTAAACCTTACTTGTCTAACAGCATTCTCGGAGTCTGAGCAAGGTATAAATACTAATATTTACTACATTTCATACATGTGCATAAGGGATCTAATCTCACCAAAAAAGTGTGACATTATTCCCAATTCGTATTAACTTTGTGCAAAAATGAGAGAAAATGCAGAATTCTTTGCTGCTGAAATACTGAGAAATCGTAATTCACCAAACAGTTAATTATACAAAGGAAAGTAGATAAAGACCCAAAGAAGAGTCTTGCTACTGATTACAGCAAAGAAAATATACCTAATATCCTAATATAGAACTATCATAATGACCTCTCCGAATACCACAGTAGTTTAATTTTATGATGGCTTTTTACGTGCTAAATAAAGTGTCTGCTTCAGACAATCTAGCAGTAACAGATAAAGAACAAGAAGTTTGCTATGCATTTTGGTGAAGGATTCAGACATCAGATGCTAGCAGCTTGATTTCTTACCCATTCTACAGTAAATAACATAGACACAAATCAATATACAAAGAAGAATCCCATCCAGAAAAGCCCACCAATATTATTTTTGGTCCAAGAATGAAGTTTTAGTAAGCACTATAGGTCCACCCTGCTCTGCGAGGTGGAGATTTAGCAAGATCTGAGCATTAGGTGCAAGACCGAAGCACCACTCTTCATGTCTGTAGAGTTCCCAACATTTAATTTTTAAAACTCAGACTTGATATGTAATTAATTATTAGTGAGGAATGAATGTTTGAAAATAATTAGCTTAGAAATAATTATAAAGGAACAAGAAGAGTGCTTTTGCTAATTAGAATGAAAGCTTAACAAAGGTAGAAGTTGCCGTCTTTGCATTTATGCCTGCATACCACAATACACTCATCAGCATCTATTTCTCAGCTCATACTCAGGTCTTGTTTGAAACTTAGCTGAAAATCAAATTTATTGTGATCTGAATTTGTTATACTATATTTCAAACACTAAAGAATATTAGTAACACTAATTTCAAGAACTAAATAGACCTAATTTCGAACCTCAAATCAGGACAAAGATTTTCAATGTTGACTTCAAGATAGGTGACAAAGCAAATTTAATATATTTATCTATAATTTTATTATTGGTGATCCAATCTCAAAATATTTCATAAAATATTAAGCAAATACAAAGATAATTGACAATCTTGTCTGTATTTCTTCAGCACAGTTAAAGAATCCATCGTGAATTTTCTTTTGTCTACAAAATACTGAGGATTAAACTTACATTAATTTTGTTAATGTTACTGTAGCAGTCCTTGCTCAGGTGAATTTAACAAAGGAAAAGAGAGAGCATTCAGCACAGGACTACTAGAAAAGAAATCTGAGTTTGCAATCCTGACTCTAATACTGATTGTCCTCAATGGACCTGAAAAATTAACCCCTGGGCCACAAGCACAATCATAAATATTAATACAATTTCAGAAAAAGATGTTGCATGGGTGGCTACCCTGACTGGCACAAGCAGCGAGTACCTCAATGAAGAATCATTCTGGCTGAATATTTACCACTGCGCGCTGCTCTTGTATAGTGCTTACATCATTCTGACACTCAGGTGTAAAGGATGACTCACCCACTTCTGACTTTTTGAAGAAATCTCACCTGTTCCCTTTCTGCATCCCTGATGTTCTGGGCCAGTACCACTACACACGAGCAGAAGATACTCTCTTTCATTAATGCAGACCACTGAAAGCAGCAGTCAATATGGAAATACATTTTAGTGTTTCACAGGAGAGAGCATCTGGAACATTGATGCAGTAGTACAAATAAATAGCTTTACCATACTTCAGTGAATTCTTCATAGATCAGGACAGAATATATTACACACTGCTGATTATATATTCCAACTTTATGGTTTCCTTATTTATAAAATATGTAATTCTCTTTGTCCACATTACCAGTACACCTTCAGCCAAATGCTAGCTATAGTCATTTTTATTTGTAGAAGGAATAAAAACTTCCCTTCACCTTCAGAATTAATTCTGAGCAAATGTCACCAATCCTTCTTTTTTTCATGCTGTCATGGGTCAGTGGAAAGAAAAATGGTATTAAGATAACCTGCCTGAAACGGATTCAGCAGCTCTGCTGACATTTTAATTCATAAAAGTTAGAGCACTTTCTATTTTGTTACAGCTGTGCCACTGCCAGAGCTGCTCTGACTAGTTTCACTGTTCTCCACTGTAGTCTCTCACTACCTTTTCTTTCCTGAGGTTTGTCAAAGATCGCAAGGAAGGAAAAAAAACCCTAAAGATATGATGGCTTTATAATATCGCAATAGTTGACAAAGGAGGAGATGGGTATATAAAACACCTATAAGTACATCACTATCACTTTTTAAACCTGCAATATACCATATAAAAATCCTTTTATAAAGACACTTTTCAGTTTAGTGGAAGAAAGACATAGCTTACACCAAAGCTAATGAATGAAGCTGTTTTAGATTCCCTAGCTTAAAGAGCAAATAACGTATTTGCTTTTGTAAGCAGACTCCTTTCAACACATAATGCAAAAATAAAATCAATAAATAAGCCATTTGTCTGAGCTTACTGAGATTTGCAACATTCTTGTAGGTGCCACTCACTGTTCTAATGGAGCTCAGGGAGATATCCTCCCCAGGAATAATGAAACTTTTATTAACACACTTAGTCTAGATTCTTCTGTTAAAAACAAAAAGGAGGGGGAAGGGGGAACCTTTCTCCATGAAACTACTTCTGAGTATACCAGAATTATAATAAAAGTAACAAGGGATGGTAAAGTAGAAAATTATACTACTTTTTATACTAAATATACCTTCGCAATTTTGAGCTCATTAACAAAAAAAACTTAGTTGCTGCTCTATCCCTGCCTACCTCGACTTTTATCAGTATATGCTCTAAAGAGGAAATTCAAGTTTTATACAATTTTGATGACTGTTACTTAATGAAAGACAGGAAGAAAACCCCAAACGGTATTTTCAGCCCCAGTAGCTGCTAAGGCAAGTGGTTATGACATACAACATAAACTTTGTTAGCTTTCTCCCAGGTCTGTGTATAACACAGGGTGACTGGTGAGGCCATTCCAGTGTTTCTTACACACTTCTGTCCATATTAATCTTTTTTGCCTCAGCTGGGCCAAACTCCCTCATTTAACCCCTCCTGTCATTTGAGCATATGAATACAAATAAACTTTCCTTTCAGGTGGATTTAATCTGAAAACTCTAAAGCTCTCCTTTACTTTCATTATGCAGCTCCAATATTAGTAATGACATCTAAACCAGAGCTAATTCCTCAGATTACAACTGCAGCCAACAGCATGTTAAACTGCTAGTGTTTATCTCTGCACCAGACAATATTCAAAATCCTGTAAAAAAAAGGAGACCACAGAAACCTTCCCTATACTAACAGAGCTTTGCTAGTGAAATGAAATTTTGCAAAACTCACAGAGAATTGGCATATTCAGTACTCTTGTTTATTGTGCAAGTGCCTCCCTTCCAGGGTATTTCTAAAAATTCAGATGTTTTGAGAGCAACTCTACGAGCAAGACTGCATTGCACTGGGCTCCACTCTGCCTGGTTCGAGAGTGAGAAAATCCCATGTTATCTCCATGGGAAACAGAGGGCACAGTCCAGATGCAAGCTCCTCACCAGGTGCCCATGGGGGCAGGACCAGTGCTGGCTCCTAGTGTACCTTAAGGTTTGTTTGTTTCTATAAATCTCTGACAGTGCTCAGTATGGAATTAAGGGCAACATCTTTCAAAACTGTCAGGTGTACGTACTTGCAATACTCAACATATGCCCAGTATGTGCTATTCAAATCAAACCCACAAACGCCGTACAAGCTCATTCAGAGTCAGAAGTCCAAAATGAGAAACAAAAAAAAAAAGGGTAACATCATTTGTAAGATGAAAAGAGTATTATAGTGGGAGTTCACTTTTAAAGCCAAATACAAAAAAGATTTATTTCATGCAGCTTACACCCATCTAAAACAAGCATCGGTGTCTATATGACTTTTTAATCAACAGTGATACTATATGAAAATCAACTCATATTCAAAATGTCCCACTGAGACAACAATTTCTAATATGCCGAAAAATCTAACATCTTGTCACTACAGATCTAAAATAGGAACAAAGCTATTTAAGTCTTTATAAGACATTACATTTGATGAAAATAGCTATTATTACGCTATCATATCTGCAGTAACAGAACAGGGGAAAAAAATAAAGCACACTTTTAAAATATCAATTGAAAGTGCAGTTCACTACTGTGAAACTAAAGCATAAGGGTTGTGTATTTTATTCAGAAATACGTGTTTTGAGAAAACACAGGAAAAAGCAAAGGATATGTCTTTGTAGTCAAAGTTACAACTTCTAACATTGTTGAAAAGGTTTTAAATGTCAAATGATTTGCACTAATTTTCATCACATACTAAACCTAGAGCAATTAAATCTACTGAGTTGCTAAGTATTTTTCACGCCTTTCAAAAGCAAATACTGCCTGGACAAACGGAGCGAGGTGGGCTGAAAACTGCCCGAATCCCAGGCTTGAAGGTCGCTGATCAATGGCTTACTCCCCACTGGCAGCCAGCGAGGACAGCCCCGCAGGGGTCAGCTTTGTGGTCTCTGTCAATCAAGTGACCTGGGCAAGGACAGACTACACATTCGCATATGACATTAAATTAGGAGGATGAGACTGCACGCCAAAGAGCAGAGCTTCAATCAGAAGGACTCTGCTCTGCTTGAGGACTGGGCCAGAAGACACTTCACGAGGTTCAACAGTGCAAAGACCTGCACCTGGGGCAGGCAAATCCCATGGGCTGGGAAGCAACGGCCGAGCAGCAGCCCTGCCGAAAAGCAGCAGGCACTTACACTGCGTGCCAGGCTGCACAGGAGCCAACAGTGCGTTCTCATTGCAACATGGGGAAGCCCATTCTGCACTACACCGTCGGGGGAGTGGAAAGCCCGCTGTTGCCCCCGACTCAGTGCTGGTGAAACTTCACAGGTTGTCTGAAAATTGTAATTTGGATAGAAGCCCACAGACCTATCCTCTGTCAACCTATTGTCTTTAGAAACAGCACAAAACATGTCATGATGTCCCTCAAGGTTGCATGAAAAATTTAATAAAAGATTTTGCACAGAATCCAGAGAATTCTGCACTATAAGAAATTGCTTTATGATACATCTGCTAGCACTTTTCAATTTCTGATAAAGACTTCAAATATTTTGTGATGCATTGTTTTGTGTTTCCTCTACTTACTAATTAACTATATTAACATTCCGTAGGCTTAAAAAGTGCCTTCAATAGAAAGATTTCACAGATTTTTTTAATTCTAAAAATGTTAATGCTATTTTTCTTTCAATGAGTGTCAAATAAACAATTGTAAAAAATAATTAAATCAATGATAGTATCTTTAGAGTTCATGAAGTTTCAGTTTGCATTGCAAATAACAGCATTCACAAAGTACTAGCAGAACACTGTAAAACTAAAGACCTTATTTCTTTTTCTTAAATTTTTCTTAAATTAAAAACCAACTTTAAAAAAAAATTGAGGACAT
>Ga0065711_1043562_pt1 | contig 14655 bp, 8 predicted proteins | sample Hoacrofraction12_FD_59098 | JGI IMG/M metagenome (GOLD analysis project Ga0065711, IMG submission 59098) | Hoatzin crop microbial communities from Cojedes, Venezuela - Epithelial fraction 12 v2 (version 2) | ecosystem: Host-associated > Birds > Digestive system > Esophagus > Crop | place... | reverse complement strand
GCTGCTCAGACTGCCCTGCCAGCAAGGAGGCTGGGGGTGCACAAGAAGCTGGGAGAGGACACAGCCAGGACAGCTGGCCCCAACTGGCCAGAGGGATATCCCATACCATACAACATCACACCGAACAATAAAACTGGGGGGAACTGGCTTGGGGAGGTCAGCAATTGCATTGTTCATCACTTGTTTTGTATATTCTTTTATCATTATTATTATTTGCCCTTCCTTTTCTGTCCCATTAAATTGTCTTTATCTCAACCCACGAGTTTTACCTTTTTCCCCATTCTCTCCCCCATCCCACTTGTGGGGAGTGAGTGAATTGGCTGTGTGGTGTTTAGCTGCCTGCTGGGTTAAACCGCAACGTGCTCATAAGCAGCATTTGTAAATGTGGCTTTTGACAGCCTCATGTGGGAGCATTGCCACTGCAGTATCTGTCTTTCCCGTATGCACAGAGGCATTTTTCCCCAGTGTCTGTCTCTCTCCAGCAATTCAAGTCCTCCTCTGTACTACGGCGTAATCCTTCCCTGTCCTTTTTACCACCCCCTCCCCTTTCCAGTCCTCTGCGTCTGCCCTACGTGTTTCCCTATGCAAGATATTCTTTGGCTGGTTTTCAAAGCTACACATCTTATAAATGTCTGGTCAGGCTATCCCTGGTGGTTAGGCAGTTGGTTGCTGCCAAATAGAGTGTGTAACAGGAATGGGTGGATGACTGCCATTCCCTTCATGGCTGGATTAATTTGGTTTCTCAACTACTTCCCATTGCTAAAATAAGGAAATTTTTAGAAATTTATTATGTGAAGGTTTTACCTCTCTTTGACCTAGCCAGCTGAGCAGAAAACTATCTAGAAGATAAGCATGCATGATCTTTATTTTCTGGGGAAACTAAGCTAAAAATGTTGTGTAAGAACTGAAAATACTTGGGTTTCATCTAACTTGGTGTTGACCTTTAACTTAAGCAAGTTTTTACCTCTTCATATGTTTGCCTTCTGTATCTACTCAAGCGTACTGGAGAAGAGTGACTTTGTTCCTTTGTAGCCTAGTCAGTACTCCTGGTCTGATGCAAAGTGTGCTTCATGGGTCCAAAAGGCTCAGCCAAGGCGAAGAAAGCATCTGAAAGAATATCGTGTTTATGGAAAAAGTTAACAGTCTTGTGCCATGGGATTCCCTGCAGTACTTAAAATATACCTGAAAACTGTAGTAGGCTGGCAACATTTTCCTAATTAAGGACTTTTTAAAAACATGAACCCTGTCTAAAACAGCTGTGATGAAGTGAGATTTTCTGTGTGTCAGGAAGATTTTTTGAGGCTTTTTTTTTTTTTCTTGGCTTCTTTATAGGCCATTCAAGAGCAAATTCTGCTCAGGTAAAGCATGGACTTAAGAGATTTTGAGTATTAGATGTATAAATATCTCCACCTGAACAGAATTTCACAAAGACAGTAAAAAATCTTTCATCAACTATACTGTAATCTCTGGAGAAACTTTACAAAAAGAAACAATTATTGTAAGAATAGTTTCTTGGAAAGGCTTACTCAGAATGAATGTATGAACTTGTTAGTTACACTGCACACATAGAGAATCATGTATCTTTATCAGAGCAAAAGTGAAACAAGAGAATTAATAGGACAGGGGTGAAAGGAAAAAAATAGGCTAATAATCCTCATCTAGATTTAAAAAGTCTTTTTGATTTTTAGAATCTGAGTCAATCTCCAAGTAATTTAAAATTGTGCAGTAAATTCTACAGAATTTTGATTTCTTATATGAAATATATTTTTGGCATTGTCTTTATGTATGTAGAACATAGTAAGAGTTCATACTGTGCATGAAGTAGGGAAACAGAAAGCTTATTAAATAAGCATGGTATGTAGTTTGCATAATACTGCCTTTTTCTGTTGTGCATTTTAGTATAAATAGTTTCATTCCTTATGTCTACATAATAGAAATCTTTGCACTGCCATAACCATGAAATACTGTGGAAGTATTCCACATTTGAAATGTGCTTATTGCTGAATCTGTTTTGACTTGTTGATGAGTGGGCCATAGGTCTGTATCAGCATAGATTTCCCGTATGTAAAGCTCTGGAAGTTAAAAAAATTATTGGAAAACTGTTTCCATCAGCAAATTCACACTTTGCAGTACGGCAAGTTTCATTCGCAGTCACTATACGTAGAAAGCAAACACAACCAGTAACACAAACTACAGTTTTAGATTAAAACTCTTGTTGAAAGAAGTATGGCTGTGCAATCCTAGTATTATATCTCAAAGAAAATGTGTTACGTAGTATTTCTAAGGAAATCGTGTGTGCATGTTTAAAAATTGGCATTTGCCTTACTGCAGGTAGCAATATATGTTATTTGTTCTGTAGGAACATTCCTCTCCCCTTTCCTATGGTTTGCATATTTCAATGATTTACTCACAAAAGTCTTTGGACATTTCTAAGTAAAACTTACTATAAAAATTGCTGTATGTGAACAATATATTTGGAGTCAATTAACACTAACTCAAATCTGAGTTTTTAATGACAATTCTGGCTTAAATTTTACAAAGATCTTGTGCGCTCTGAAAATGAGTTTTCTTTAGATACAAAATCAAGATCGGGATTGGGTTTTCATTTACAACATTACACGCTATAGGTTAAAAGGTTCGGTTTTACAGGAGAAAAAAAAATGGTTTTTTGGTAATGAAAACTGAAATGAAACGACCTTGTTTCTCAAGATAAAAATTATACTGAAGAAGAAAGCAAAAGCAGCTTGCTTTATTAAAGTGTATTTCTTCTAGATTGTTGTGGCTTTAGAGTGCTGTTTGGCTTTGGTTATGTATTTTTATGTTGGTATTCTTTTGCAGACGGTTAGAACAAAATTCAATCAAGGTCATACCTCCTGGAGCTTTCTCACCATATAAAAAGCTTCGAAGAATGTACGTACCAAATAATTTAGATTTCATTTTTTTATATATATATATACACACACATATACATGTATATGCCTATACATAAAAATAAAAAACAAGCCAAGGTCATACAGAACAACTGCAGTCAATGTGCAAGTATTTAAGAAAGTTTGACTGCTGGAAGATTAACTGATATGACAGCAAGATTATTAAGTCCATATAGCATCTTTGTCACTTTAATAATAATTGTTTTTACCAAGCATTGAAAATATTTAATATGGTTCTGCATAGAAGCAATATGGTACTGTAGGGAACATTCTATTAAAAAAATTAATTAATGGGGATAAGCCACTGTTATTTCAGAATATCTTTGAGACTCTACAGTCCTGTGTCCATAGCAAACAGAGAGTTCTTTATAAAATGTGCTTAAGCAATTAGGAAAAGTAAATGTTTTTGTCATTTTTTTTCACGCATTTGAAAGGTCTATATTTAACCATGCATTTTGTTTCAGCACACTGGAAGTTTTAGTGGTTTTATATTAAAATTCTGTGGCAGAGTCTCACAAATATTTTAATTTGTCTCTCCCTTCCATGACTAATTATAATTACATATTATTTTAAAGTTTGCTATTTTGAAAATAGCTTGAATTAATTGAATCGAATTTCATTTATTTCAGTGACCTGAGCAATAACCAGATCTCTGAAGCAGCTCCAGATGCTTTCCAGGGCCTACGTTCACTCAATTCACTGTAGGTATCTGTTTGACCTGTCAAAACAGAAGCAAACTTCTCATATTCTTGTAGTGAAATTGTTTTAGATTTTTGGCTTCCTGCAGAATTTTCATGTAATTTTGATCAATTCTGAAAGCTGTAAAAATAATTCCAGAATGTTAGAATGATAATTGAGTATTATATGACAGCTGGACACTAAAAATATATGGGTTTTTTATAAATATGTTCATGGCAAAGAGTTGGAAAAAATCGAACATTTCATTTATTCCCCAGTTAGTTCTTACAAACAGCAAATCCACTTCCCAAGGTCCCTTGGTAAGGCTGTAAACAGTGAGGTGCTGATTCTGCTGAGAGCTCTTTCGGCAACACACCTTTTGGGAAAACGTGTGATCCTGCTACCTCACAGGACCACAAGGATCTTGCAAGTATCTAGTTGTTGCTGTTAAATTCCCTTCAGGAAAATGGAAAACTCTTTCCTTTTAAAGTCAAAATCACATTGTATATGCCTTTCATAATGGCGGCTTTGTTTGCTTTATTATTTCCTGGTACAGTGTTCTCTATGGCAATAAAATTACAGAACTACCAAAGGGCCTGTTTGAAGGACTCTTTTCTCTGCAATTGCTGTGAGTATTTATTTAATATTTTTTCTATTTTGGGATAACTCTGAAGGGAAAACTTGATGAGACATATATGCCTAGAGAAAAACTGGCACGAATTCTCAGATGTAAGGTCAGAATTTATTAAAAACAAATTATCTTAAAACCAAAGGAGTCAAGGCTGTTGTAGGCCAGCTTGCTATTCATCCACAAAATTGATCATATCTCTGTCTCAGCCTAAAATGATTAAAATTAAAGTATTCTCTTGTGTGGAATTTATAAGAATAAAATTTAGAAGGATATGATACTGTCATGTCCTATAAACAGCAAATAGTATGTATAAAGTTGTGGGGGAACCATAGAAGGAATATTTTTATGTTTTATAGAGAAAAAATATGTAGTGGAAATGCAATGTAATTGTATTTCCGGTTGTACCCATGGAAGACCAGAGTTGCAGTACAGTTTCATTGATGATCTCTAATGTTTTCTGACAGTCTTCTCCGTACAATTCTTTGATTCTGTGAACTCCAGCTGCTATTTCATTTAATACTTTAGAAATTTCCATGTGTAGTCTTATATTAGATTTAATACTGGAAACAAAGAAAAATGTCATGGTAGTATGTTTATCAAATATTGTCAATATTTAGCAGAAGTGGCTGTGCCCTAGTTGTACTGTGTAACAGAAATTTGTGAAATAGGCCATAAAACAATGGTGGTTCTTTTGGAACAAATTGTCCCGGAATAACTGACTTGCTGATTTAAAGCTTATTCTTAAGTAAAAAGTATCTTAAGAATTAAGAATCTTCTTAAGACTTGACTAGAAATATTTAATGTTCTGACTTCAGTGTAGTGATTGGCAAAATGTCTATTATTGACAACTCATTGAATATGGTGGAACAGCAACACAAAGAAAATGCAAGTTCTAGCACCACCTAGAGGTTTACATTTTGATTTATTTAGTCACAAACTAGTATAGTAGTTATACATTTAGTTATAAAAATATATTTCAGAATTTGTAAAAAGAATAAAAAGGAAGAGACATTTCTGAATTGCTGTTTGTTCTGTATTGAAAAAATGTTCGTGGCTTGATATTCTTTGCATAGACAATACATTTCAGTCTAGGTCAATTTCTACTTCTGTAGTGAAATTTTTCATCACAGCATTGATTTTCAAATCCACCATTCCATTCCATTTCTGGCTGGAAATGGGAAAAAATGAAAAGTACTTGGTTGTAAAAATGCATCTAGTTGAATGACTTATTTTTTATTTTTTCTCTTCAAAAGCACGAAGGAGTTGCTTTAGATTGGCTTGTTTGTTTTAACTGTAGAAGTCTGGGAGGTACAGGGAAGAAAAGGTTCCCTTTAAAGATGGAGAGGAGAAAGGATCCAAGACAGATTTGGAAATATTCCATGCCACCAGTTTTACTACAACTCTGTTAATGTGGCAGCATGCTGATTAGTAACATATAATTAAAAGTGCCACTGCACATTTCTTCCAGCTAATGAACACAGTGTTCAGTTCCTTTTTTGTTTATTTATTTATTTGGCAAAAGGAACTAGTTTTCCTTGCAGATACTTGATCTTTTAAGCTTGTTTCTTTGCACAGACAAATACCACATACACACGTTCTGCCAGCACATACAAGGAATATGGTTTTAGCTGAGTAAACTCACACATTTCAACTCCAAGGTACAAATATTTGGGAATAATTTCAGATCACCTAGATAAGATATTTCAATTCACTGAAATTTCCTATGTCACTGTCAAATGGTATTTGTTACTACATCTCTTGTTCTGGTTACATATACCCACAAAGAATTATCTGTGAAAAACATTGAAGCTGCAGTGACACTGGGTGAATTCTTTCAGTTTTGTAATTGTCTTCCATTAAACAGATTATTGAATGCCAACAAGATCAGTTGTCTGCGAGTTGATGCCTTTCAAGATCTGCACAATTTGAATCTTCTTTCTTTGTATGACAACAAGCTTCAGACCATTGCAAAAGGCACCTTCTCACCCCTGCGTGCAATTCAGACCTTGTACGTATGCTCTTGTTTATGGTTATCTTTAGTATGACTTCATATTCTACGAAGTACTAAAAATATCAGGAACTGCTGAGACCAGAGGGAAATAATGTGTGAAATTATCCTTTTTTTTTTTTCTTCATGAAAGGCATTTGGCTCAGAACCCGTTTATCTGTGACTGCCATCTGAAGTGGCTGGCGGATTATCTTCATACAAACCCCATTGAGACCAGTGGTGCCCGTTGCACCAGCCCCCGCCGTCTGGCAAACAAAAGGATCGGCCAGATCAAAAGCAAGAAATTCCGCTGCTCAGGTAATTTTCTTAGTTTTCTTAGTTCAGCTGCTATTTTTCTTTTATTGGCAAAAACAGTGGTTATAGAAGTTCTAATGAAGGCAGCTGGCTCTCTATGGAATTATTAAACATTGCAGAATCTTATTTAGTTCTTTGACGGAAGGGGGGAAATCATGGAAGTCATAGACTATTGGATCATGGAACATTGCTATAGTTAACACATTTGGCACTATTTCTGAGTAGCATTAAATCTCACAAAAAAAATGCAATATATAATAATTCAGAATGAAATGCTAAAATTATTCGCTACTAGTATCACCGACATAAATCATTTTGTAAAATTTCCACAAGGCTCTGGAGTATGTGAAAGACCTAAAAATTTCTAGCTATATACGGAAACAAGACATTCTCATTTTATACAGGGAGCTTACCTCATATCGAAATTTACTGTTTTCTTTTTCTAATCTCATTCCATTTCCTACTTACATTTCTCTAAATCCTAACTTTTGGTCATATGGTATCCAGCTGTTCCAGGTGCATTTCACATCCTACAATTTATTCAGTCTCAAGTGCAAATACCAGATGAGAACTGTTTTTTATCCATGTTCTGGATACATTTATGACTATTCACACTTTGTTGTTTATCAGCTCTTGTTGTGAATACACTTTTTTTCACTTAATTATCTGTAGTTAACTGTAGTCCATACTTAATCTAATAAAACTCATTCTTTGCTTGCTGACATTCAGGTGCATCTTCTATTTTTTTTTTTCTCTTTATTTAGCTAAAGAACAGTATTTCATTCCAGGTAGGTTTGGCTCTGCAGTAAGACTGACTAACTGCAGATACTCTCTCCCTTTCCCCCAAAAAGCAAAGTTTGTTATAGCTTTTAGGAAACTGATGCATGTGTATTAACATTAGTCAATACCTGTAGCTAGACATAGTTTTCCTTTGTAGCTTACTAGTAGTTCTGTTTTCTGAATATAAGAGCTTAGCATGCAGCTCCATTTACTTTTTCTGTCTCACAAATTTGCACACAGCCTACCAAAATTATACCTCTACTTAAATTATTTAGAAGGTTGCACCTGCTAGTTCATATTTCAATTGACACCTTTACTTACCTTGTACCTTGCCTTTCTGGCACTACTGTTTTTAAAATGCAGCTCCTGAGCTGCTTTTAAACACAGGAAACCATACCACCATCAAAGAGCTAGTACAACTTTTAAAAAATAAATGTTTTACAAATGAACATTTTCTTGCCTTGCTTTCATGCTTTACACTGGCTGCAGCTACTGCCTGCTCACCCTCCTTGTGTTTGCGAAATCACAGTGGAATGCTTGGAAAAGAAAGCTGATATTCTTCATTAAAGACATTCTGTGGTCACATGCATACAATGAATCAGAAATGCTTTCCATTAAAGAAAATACGACTTTAGAGCTGGGGTGAAAGAGCAATTTACACACTGCTTTAAGCTACAATAAGTCTATGATGTTTTCACAAAAGATTTACTGATGTTGGCCCTAGCTCTTTGAAATATGTTTCTTTCTTTATTTTACCTTGCTTGTCAGGTGTGTGCACTGATTTCTTAATAGAAAAAAAACAATGATGCACTTGCATTATGTTCCTAACAGAACAGAAATGATTGATTGGCAAAATAAACAAGGCAATAATGAATCTATTGATGAATTACAGTATGTGATTTGCAAGCAGGGTTTTCTACCATCGTTTAATATCTAGAAAAATATCTACAATAATTGATTATGACACCAAAGCACTATTTCTTTCAAGTACTACAGGTATATTGTCATTCTGCAGTGGTCTTAGTCTTTGTCTTTTAAGCTGGTACGTTTAACAGCTCTTCTCCTAATGCTGTGTGATGTATCACTGAAATTTGCAGCAATCGTGAAGCTCTTCATGCCCTCATACTAATACGTTGACTTGAATATGAAGAAAAGACAAAATGAAATACGAAATAAGGCAGCAATTTGTCAGCATTGGCAACCGCGAAAATGTGTTTTAAAGCAGCATAAAACAGAGGGGGATTCAATTTCTCAAACCTGTAGTACCACTCAATTCCTTAATGAGTAGAACAGCTGTATTCCTGCCACAGAGTGACTTCTACTCAACCCTGCCAGCACAGCTTTTGTCTCTGAGTTAGAAGGGTTTTCTTGCCAGCAAATGTCTTCACAGCCTGTTTATAATATGGCCACACATGCAGTTTAGGTTTGTTTATGTACCGTTTAAAAAATGCTGTTCCTGAAAAAAATGGAAGAAAAAGAATTAAATTAACCAAAAAAGTGCTACAGACTAGCTTTTTGAAATACAGCTTCTGTGCTTTCACTTTCTATCAGGTTATCAGGGAGATGCTGCATAAAATTATTCTAGTTGTTGAAGTCCTTGTCCATGAATATTTTAATTGTTTACTTTAAACTGCTAACAGTGATTTACTCTGGATGCAGGAGGAAAAAAAATGTATTTGTAGGCTTATTGGGTATTTAAAATGCAAAAAACACTTCTTTACACTTCAGTAAATACTGTAAAAATATTAGCATTTCTTTAAAAACTGATTTTTTTTTTGTATGTGTTTTAAATATGTCATTGGGAGATCTTGCTCTGCAGACACTAGGAAGTCTTAGTAGAATTTCATTCTAGTCATCTCGAAGACTAAAGGTTATACAGGTATTAAATCATTAATTTAAAAAATAGCATTTGTCTGGTGGCTCATAGAAATATTCCATGTAGTTATATCGTATGTGTTACTTAGACATTTACAAACGCTAGATAACATAATGCGTGATGACTGTTGGGTACTTTTTCCTCCTCTGAGGAATCTGTTTCTCCTATGTTTCTTTGTTTTATTACGTTTTTAAGTGGCATAGCATGTATATATGTTCAAGGGAGAAGCTTTTAAAGAATACATTCAAAATAGTGAAGAATAATGCATGGGAGTCATTATCATCCTATATGAAATCTGTAATTAACCCAAATTTTTTCTTCATTTTATAATGCCACTTAAAACGAATTATTCTTTCTCTCTGCTGAAGACGGTACGACTTAGCAATATCTTCTAATCAAACCGAAGTCGAGTAGAGAACACGAGAGCTTAGTTCATGGTTTGTCTTAACTGGGATTACTCTGTCTTTCTTTCCTTCTTGGCTATCTTTACTTTTGCAGGAGTTCACCATTTTGGCTGTAAGTAAAGTTCAGTGTCTGAGCTAAATCACAATGTACCTCCCAGCCCTGATGCACCTTCTTCTAGTCTCAGTCTTTTCACCTTTGTCCAAGAAGAACCCACAGGTCCTTTCAGCTTCTCTTTGTTTTCTTTGTCACCCACCCTCAGTTCCTTACTGGATGTTTTTTCCCGATATGTTTAGGACGTTTTCTTTCACTGACTCTGGGAAATGGTGGAGGAAACTTTCAATGTGGTTCATTTGTTTTGTACCTTTTATTTAAGCTGTGACAGTAATACTGTTACTGTGGCACTGGACATTCAGTAATCAGAATGCCATGTCATGTAAGCAAGTATTAAACTTCAAATGCTTCTGTGACTTACACCTGCTCCTTCCTCTTTTCCCTTGCTCTTATCCTTGGCCTAATAGATGCAGTTTTGATAATGTAGCGAGATTTTCTGTTGTGCTTGATCTAACCATGTGGTTGTGAGGTATGAGTAAAACATGGTTCTGTCAAGCACCATGGAACGTCACGCAGCTTTCTACAGCATGGCAAGCTGCTGAGGCTTCAGTCAGGATCACACATTTTTTAAATTAAAGCTTAAAACAGGGTTTTCAATCTTACGTGTATGAGATGATGTGGAGCATCAGGACTATTAAAAAAAATTACAGAGGTTAATGAAGTCTGGTCAACAATACAAATTTGTCACAAGAGAAAGAGAAAAGGTGGCATTCAGGATCTATTTATTCTTGATACAGAGAAAGAAAATAAATTCTCAAAGAATCAGTGACATTTGTGTGATTAGCTATGAACAAGGCTAGATTGGCTGACAACATAATCAGCAGAAAGTACAGCTGTGAAAAGCTCAAGTTAATGTTATCCTGTTATGTGAAGTTGGTCACAGTTTCTTTTTCCAGCATATCTTAAGCCCCTATATTTAACCCTCTTTACAAGCCCTTGTGTCTGTTCAGTATCACCAAGTTTATCATACATTTCCCAAGTTGCCCACCCGTTATCTGCTTTGCAGACATCTTTTCAACCTTCTCACAAGAATCAAATCTTATACTTTATTGACTCGGTATCTATATTTTGACTTGACTCTTCCACAGGCACTGAAGATTACAGATCCAAATTAAGTGGAGACTGCTTTGCAGATTTGGCTTGCCCTGAGAAATGTCGCTGTGAAGGGACCACAGTGGACTGCTCCAATCAGAAACTCAACAAAATTCCTGATCACATCCCCCAGTACACTGCAGAGTTGTAAGTTGAACCCAAAAACTAACTAAAATTTTCAAATATAAACCCACAGATTTACTTTTTTGAACAACAAAAATTAAATGTATTCTCTGTGGTGCACTTCAAAGAACCAGAAATTAATAAAAATTATTAATGCATCATTTCAGTACCATGCAACCTTAAAAACATATGACTATGTTACTAGTTCTCCAGTACGTGAGCTACCCACTTGGATTTTTTTAGAAAGGTAGTGAGGTTTATTTTGCTTTTTTTATTTTAACTACAAGAGCAACTAGGACATCCAGTAACCAAGGGTCTGGTGTAAGTGCTACCTAGGCGTTTAATAGAAAGGAGTTGATTCTTTTTATGCAAAGCACACATTGTGTGTGTCAGGCAGGAGCCCAGAGTAAGATAAAGCAGACAAACAAGACAGAGTTGGGTTAAGAAGATCAGATAATAATACAATGAACAGAGATGAGCAGAAAAGAAGTCACAGATTATTACTTGCTTAGTAAATGCCATATGGGAATGATTTGTAGGCATTACAACTGAAGTGGTCTTCAAGGAGGGATTGAAAGAGAAAATTAAGACAGCTTTACAAGGTTTTCCCATGTGCAAAGCGTAGTATGAAAGAGAATGCAGAGATGCTTGAAGGATCAGCAGAAAAAGGAGATGAAAGTGGCCATCACTGGCAGAGCAAAAGCAGGAGGAAATAGCTGGTTTTCCTAGGAGATTTAATGTGAAGAACAAGACAAAATATTGAGGAACAAAACAGAGGGACTTTGATTTGATGTAGTAAAGCAGGGACAGAATTGTGTGGAGACAGGTGTACTAACACCAAGTTGTGACCCACAGGGGTGAGACGAGCAACAGTATGGCACATATCTTAAAAGGTAATCAGTCTGCAGCTGTCATCAAAGCAACAGTCCAGCAGCGGAGGTGTGAAATAATGACATCATGCTTCAGGATTTGAACTATTGGGTCAGGAAAAGGAATTTGAAACTGAAATATTGTGTAAATAGAGATAGAGATTTTTGTCTGTCTCTGAGCTGGGAGAAGTTGAACTTAGTGATCCTCTAATTACAAATATGAGTGGTAATTCTAGTTGTACCCTGAATGATGGCAAATTCAATTGAAAAAGTGGCATATGTTCACACTATTGGTGTACTGTTCCTAAAGTACTGCCATAGCAAAAAAGATTGATACACAGTCTTAGGTAAAGGGAGATAGATTTCAGTGGAGAAATACATTTTTTTTTTTTCATATTGGATTCACTAGGGATATAATACAGAGGACAAAGAACCAAAAAGGAGGGAAAAAGAAGGTTTTAGTGTGGAGGAAGGTCCACAAGAAGACAGAAAATACTCATGAAATGTATATGATGTTATGCTATAACATTTTGAGATAAAATTACTGGAAGAATAAAAACTGATGGAATGAGTAGCAGGTTAAAGTGTAGGAGGAGATCATAAAGTAATGGTTGTAAAAATCATGGTTACGGAACCAAGAGATGAGAAATGGAATTGTTGAAGTGATAAGCATGCATTGTCTTGATTCTTTGCAGGATTCATGTTTAATTCTCTCTGAAGTAATAATAATCTTAATTTAGTATTTTGATGATTTTATTATTCATTTATTTACATACAGAAGATAAACTGTCAAGTGTTTTCTTTCTATAATTATAATTCATACATATTAAATTCAGAATAAACAATTAAATCATCAAGCCTCATCTGCTGTGTATCCTAAAATCTCAAATTTCAATCAACGAAAGAATTGTGTTTGACTAAAACACAATTCATATTTGGTTACAGCACTTCTTTCAGAAAACATCCACATCTTTGTTAAAGGTATCAGTGGATTAAAAATCCACCATTTCCCTGAGAGTATTACAGAAATTAATCATATCCCTTCACTTCTGTTAAAATCTTTTAAATAGGAATTTTTACTTCCAGATGAAATCTGCTTCTCTTCAGTTTCCATCACTGCTTGTTTTATATTTTTTGCTGTTAAAGAGCCCTCTTCTATCCAGCACTTTATCCAAGTCAGATGGTCTTAAACTGTAACAAAGTCACTATTCAACCTTCTTCTTGATAAGCTGTATAGATTGTTCTTCAAGTTTTTTGAAGTAATAAAAAGGGGGATAAAGGGGATAGAGAAATTATTTCTGCATTTTTACACTTCCTCTAAACATCCAAGTGCTGTAGCTAAATACCCTCTTCTGGTATTTGCCTCACTGACACAAGAGTTGCAGCCCTTTCTCTTCTTCCCTCCTGTTATTCCTGGTCTTTGATGCACTGCCTTCATTGTTCCTCTTGGGACTTCCCAGTCTAGTTCTAGGGCCACTCTGTGATTTCCAGTTTTCAGTGTTTACTGGCATATATGAGAAGAGCATCTAGTTAACCTTTCTTTTCTTTTACCCACAAAATTTGAGATAAAGATACTTTCCAGAGTCAAATGACTTTCATGCTTCTTTAACAGTGATGAGGAAAGCTAGATTATTCTCTGCAGGGTGTTGTTTGGAGCTGAGGCTTAGCTTGGAAATGAAGATCAAAAGTGAGGAAATATCTAGATTTCTGTAGATTTCTCTGGCAAATATTTATGTTTCTCAAATAGTTTGTTGGGAGACCTGTGATATTTTTAAGTCCAAGGACATGGGAGAAGAAGGGAGGGCAGGAAAAGTATGCGGCTTCTTTTCATCCCTTAACTTGGGAAGTTTTGAAAATAGTATGAATCTTGTAACCTCCAAAAGAACTTGTATCACAGATGCCCTAAGACGTGGCACGCTCTCAGAAGGATACAGGGAACAAAATAAATATTTTCATAATCTGATAGAAGAATATAATGCAGCTTCATTGGCACTATCATAATATACAGTATGCAATGTGCAATTTAATGGATTAAAGGTAGTGAACTACTTTTGTCTGTTTTCATTCTCTAATAGGTATAGAGAAAAATACTGCACTAATCTTGAGTTCAAGAAAGTATGTAATGCTTCTTTTAAATCTACTTTTAAAATGACCTCTTAAAAATAATTTCTTTCTATACTCACATCAACTGGCAACTTTGATTTTTCCGCTCAAGACATGGTAGTGAACAAGAAGGAAGTTTTCTGACAAGGAGTTTGAAGGTGGTTTTTCTGATAAGTTTCTCCTCCCTCCTTTATTTGGCCATATGACGTGGCTAGAGTATGGATTGCGTAGATTGCAATAGTAATATTGTCATTAAAAAACATATATTTCTTCAGAGCAGTTGGTTCTAAAAAAAAATCAGAAAATAATAATACAGTTCAAGATACATACGTAATTATAAAAGGTGAAAAATTTTATAAATGAGCCAAGTGCTGTTCTAACTGTTCCTATTTTGTCACTTGCTCACGGTCTTGCAGAAAACCAGTGAAAGATCTGTATAATCTGCCATTGAAGTGTTTGAGATAATGTACAAGCCTGTAAATGCATCCGAGAAATAAAATTTTTTTTCAGGTAGCATTCTTTTTAGAATATAGGAAAATTTAGGAAGCATTTGAGAAATCATTCAAACCAGAGTACCCAGGAGAAACACTAAATAAAAAAAAATTCAGTCTTATTTGTTCAATTTTTGTAATGATTGTACAATCACAGAATCACAGAATAGTAGGGGTTGGAAGGGACCTCTGTGGGTCATCTAGTCCAACCCCCCTGCCGAAGCAGGGTCACCTACAGCAAGCTGCACAGGACCTTGTCCAGGC
>Ga0065711_1043561_pt1 | contig 14655 bp, 9 predicted proteins | sample Hoacrofraction12_FD_59098 | JGI IMG/M metagenome (GOLD analysis project Ga0065711, IMG submission 59098) | Hoatzin crop microbial communities from Cojedes, Venezuela - Epithelial fraction 12 v2 (version 2) | ecosystem: Host-associated > Birds > Digestive system > Esophagus > Crop | place... | reverse complement strand
GCCTGGACAAGGTCCTGTGCAGCCTGCTGTAGGTGACCCTGCTTCGGCGGGGGGGTTGGACTAGATGACCCACAGAGGTCCCTTCCAACCCCTACTATCCTGTGATTCTGTGATTCTGTGAAGGTACAGACTCTGTAAGATACAGAAAATAAGCCACAAATGTTACTAGCAAACACATGTCTGTTCCCTTACTATGCCAGTGAAAGAGGCAATTATGAAGCAATGACTACAGGTGCCCTACAGGCCAACGTAGTGTGAGCTGCATTAGACAGAAGCAACGCCAAACCTCTCACCTGTGGTCAGTGCTGCTGTGGGTACCAGTGCCGGAGCCTCGGTGGCAAGAACACAAGCAGAAAAGACGTATAAGCAGCTATCACACGTTTACTTATCAGTAGCATCCTATGGGGGTCTAACTCCGAGCAAAGCAGCACATCCTGGGGACAGAGTTTGGTACCCGAGTGGAGTCCAGGAGGGCACCTGGCAGCGTAACACCTGCACGTGCAGACGTTTGGCAGGCAGCATCGTGAATTCAGTCCCAGGATAGGAAGGATTTAAAGCTAAGCACGTGCTTAAGTGCCAAGGATGATATCAGCAGTCGTGGAGGAGGGGATTTTCAGGCACGTACCTGCCCGATAAGCCTTAAGCACACTCTCCAGCTCGCTGAGCGTGCACGGGCTCATGCCAGCACGGCGGCGGTCAGTCCACCCACCTATGCAATCAGAAATGACTGTTCACAGGAATTCAGACGGCAGCTTCGGCTGCGGCCTCAGGCAGGAAGCCATGCATCACACCAGGCTACTAAGAACGTTTTTGCACCACATAAAGCTTCACTGCTGCACTACATGCAAAGGATTACCTGTGAGAGGGGTACCAGCCAGCTACAGTTAGAAAATAAGCAGGCCCAATGATTTCTCTACTCATGTTCTTAATTATCCTCAGAGTTACTACAATGGAAAGAATTTTAAAATTTGGTATTTACTTGTCCCCATTTATAATGCATGTTTACTTTTAGCACATTATTCAGTTTGGACATGGAAAACAAAACAGTCAGCTTCAGTTTCATGTTCTCATATGCTAGCCCAAGGCTGTTGTACTTGGCTTGTAAAGGCTTTATGGAAATGTTTAAATTTAAACAAAAAGATTGTTTTCATTTCAAATTAAAAAAAAAAAAACAAAACATCCTTAGTAGGTTTTGAGAACTATTTAACAATGACGAAACCAAACTACCCTTCTGCCCTCAGCTGCAGATCTAAGCTATCTGCTGGCTTCCTCCTAAATGTAAATGACAATTTATCATTACCCTGACTCAATTAAACCACTGAAAAGGAATGCAACTTAGAAAAATGATTTATGAATAGTTTGCAGTCTTAAGCACAGCGGCCAGTTAATGAAGTATCACTTTCTTCAGGGATGAGAGATGCTCACAAAGGCGAGGGAATCTGTATCATTTACTGTGAACCCTGCCTGCAGAAGAATTGATTGCGTCTTTCTTTAATGAGAAGTGGGACAAGAGAGGCTGGTAGTGCCACTGGAGGATTATTTTGAAGTGATCATATCTGAATTTGTGTACAGGCAGAAAAGAGCAATAGTCTGGTATCCAGACCTCCCCAAGTGGAACTTTTATCAAACAGCAAAGCGAGAGCTGCGAGGTCAAATCACTTGATACTTCAGGGCACAGAGTGTGTGTGGGCAACACACTCCTGCTCTAGACTGGGACACACATCAGCAATCTGTCTTTATATTCCAATTTATTCAAGCATGTAACCCACTAAATATACTGTGGTCCAAAACACCGAAGAGTTTAAATAGAGCAGGAAGACAAAAAGACCAGACCACTCGGTGCTCACAGAAGCGTTGATCGTAGGCACTCCAAATGTGAATTTGCAAAAATGAACAGGAATGGCATCGTTCTCTAGGGGCAGTATTCAGCTCCTTATTTAGACAAGCGCCTGGACTGACACATCGGGCATGTTAAAAAGTCTGATCCAAAGCCCACCGAACCCAGCAAGAACCACTCCATTCACTTCAGTCCTCTTCAGACTGATCAGAATTGTTAAAAGCGGATACTCACCCCTCCTGCAGGTATATGTCCGGGCCACCAGGCAATAGCTGGCTCTCTCATGCCACCTTCAAACGTGGTTTGTTTGCCACAAAGAAAACGACCATTGCTTCCTCCTAGAGAAGGAAAAGAAGCCATAAAACACAATATGTCAATATCATATTTCAAAGGGACACTGTCATCCAGGAAATCTTTCAGCTAGTTTTAAATTAATTTTCACTTCTGCATAAATCCTTCAAATAAAACGTCCAGAGTTGTTTTGGGGATTTTTTGTTTGTTTGGTTTGTTTTTTAAAAATCCCTTTACGATGAAATTTTAGGAGTGTCTTTCCAGCACAGGGAGAAAGTGACAGTTAAACACAGCTTGCTATCAACCAAACAAAGAAAAAAACCCCAAACAAACAGAAAATACTTTGCTGACATTTTCCTTCCCTTTAAGGATGTTAACTGTTGTTTCTAACTAAAGGAAATCTGACACTTTTAGGCAGAAATAGTGATTTTTTTTTCATAATCCTTTCAAAGTACCAGAGCAGTATTAGATGCAGATATGAGAATGAGAAAAATTATCATGCATTCCCTGAATGTTCACTCTCAGTGACAGCAAGTGCTTTGCAGGAATGCCTGAGTTTTAACCCAGCCTTTTAGCTAAGCTTACTGAGGACCAAACAGGGAGGTCCTGTGACTGATTCCAGGTCACACACAGTCAAACACAGTGGCTCAGCTGAAATCAGAACTCAGGATACTACCTGCTCTGTGGTCCGATAACCATGAGACAGCCTGCCTCCAAATAGCAGAGACTGGGTCATAAAATCAATTTGCAACGACTCTGTTTGAGCAAAACAATCATTTTAACAAAAAAAAAAAATTGTGAAGTAACAAAAATACTTTTTCTTCTTGCTATAATGCATGGGAGCTGAAGAAGGAGGGACTCCTGAACTCTCTGTAATTACTCAGAAAGCCAAATATGCATTTGGCAGATGGAGAGTAAACACCCTGCTAAGTTATTGTGTGTGGTCCCAAACAAATTAAAAAATATTCACCCCCTGACAGTTGAGCACAAAGCAGAAATGCACACAGGTGAACAGCCACACTGGGTTAGGCCAAAAGTCCATTTAGAGAAGGATACCTCCTCCAACAGTGACCAGAAGTAATGAACATAAGCTAACTCTAAACGTCAGCGCTCTGCATTTTGAGGTTTCTCCTAACTGCATAACGGATAACCCCAGGCATGGGTCTCTTTCTCCCTCAGACACAGGGATTTAAGCTGTGATTTCACAACCCCAGCCTGGGTTTGCTCATCCGAGACTCACCTTGTTTGGGAGCTGAAATGAGAGCAGCCCCATTATCAGAGGTGAAAAACACAAAAGTGTTCTCACTGATACCCAGATTCTGAAGATGTTTTAGGATTTTTCCAACGCTATCATCAATTTCTCGCACAGCATCCCCATATCTAAGGCAAAAGTAGATGCAAAACATTAAAGGCAGCAAAAGAGGGAAAGTGTCACACAGCATAACACCTTGCAATCAGCCACAATGCCTTCAGTGGATGTAATTTATACCTGCGCTGCAGCAATACTTCTCTTATACATCAGGTATTGTAATAAAGTTTTCCACTCTCATTGCAACCTGTGTCCCCCCCCTGCAGAGAGCAACCTCTCTTGGGCATTAAGAGTCAGAATTTGTTCAGATGTGAGCCACTCTTGGGCAGAGACCAGCAACTGATATAAACTTAGCTATAAAGTTCTCAAATATAGGCAAAGCCAGTCTGCCGTAGACTTGAAGCTAATAACATAGTTCTTCTTATGGATGCTGGCTCGAAATTGCACTGTCAGAAGCAAGGCTTGCAATATCTACAGAACTCTTTGCCTCCTGTTTTTCATGCATGCTTTTCTACTTGCTGGTCTGATTTATAGGCTTTTAAAACAGGCACTAATCATACAAAAGCCTCCCAAAAAACCATCCGTGCCACATACAGCAGTTCATTACTCACACAACTGGCAAAGGAGCTTAGACTCCCCCTTCTCCCCCATTTTAGTCACATGATCTTCATTTCAGATTACAGCAAAATTATTTAAGATTAATCCAAACAAAGTCCTTGCTAACTAATGTATTTCAGCACAGACATACACTTTTGAGAAACGATCTATATACTTGGATATAATAAACATTGCTTAGGTTTTCTGTTTCTGCAGCATAAGGTATTAATGAAAAAAAGAACCCAACAAAATCAACACCTACAAAAACAAAACTTACAGTCCTCTCTGACTGGTGCCCAGGAAATGTTTGGAGGCATAAACAGGAGCATGGGTAGCATCAATTGCCCAGTATAAAAAGAATGGCTGCTGGCTAGCCTGCTGCTTGCTAATAAAATCGAGAGCTTCCTGTAAACAATAAAAATGAATTTAATGGAATCATTCTCTGCCATCTAAATCTCTCCAAAAAAAGAAGCATAAAATCACTGTGGCTTAGAAACCAGCATTTAAAAATACAGTACCTGCAGGTAGATCTGAGTCAAGTTGGCTTCACCCGTCTTCAGATCAATTTTGAAATCTTCATAATATCTTAAGATAGAATGAATCAGAGAAAAAAATAATCAATCCTAAGGAATACACAACATAAACAGGCTTTCCTCTCGCTCCCATTGCTTACACAAGCAGGTCACTGATGCTACTCAGGAGATTCTCTTCAGCTACTAAAAAGAATGTCACCATAATTTTCTTATAGGAGAAAGCAGTGAAATGCCTAGATCCGAATGAATGACTGCAAGATTTGGACACAGCTGAGCCACCAGCTTTTCACTGTTAAGCTATTAGAATAGGGGTAGTATGCTTTAAGATCTTATGCCACTACTCCTTCAAGAGTAGTAGTAGAGAGATGTTTCACGGGTGAGTAAAATTTGCAGAAGTACACAACAACTTTCAGTGAAAGATAGCAATCCTGGAATCAGAACTTGGGCTGCTTTGAAAACATCATGTTAGAAGTATCTTTAGACACCAGTTAAACAAAGCAGGGTGGGGGGTAATCCTCCAGAGAATAACAGCAAGCGAAATAAGATGATACCAGGCCCAAAAGTGAATGGACAAGAATGGCACAGACTGCAGACTTGGAGCACAGAATGTAGTTACGCAAACAGACAAAAAGTTATTACAAACAGGAAGAGAAGGAATAAAGAGGTCTTTCAGTACAGAATGGAACCAGCTTCCAAGAGAAGTAGTGGAGTGAAATCATCACAGGAAGCCTCCAGGGCACGACAGGATAAGCAAACATCTCTGGGACGGAGGCACTCTAGAGCAGTCACATCCCTAGATGGTCCACATGAGATGTGCATGTTTGCCTTGGTACTCAGACCTTTATTAATCCTCAGAATCAAACATCTAGCTGCATATTTAATGAGCTTCAACTTTAAATTTAGACGGTAAGGTAGAGATGAGGAAGACAGGATTCCTAGAAAAAGCAGTTTAGAAGTTCAAAATAAAGTTTAGTAGTCAGCTACTGTGCCGAGTCTCTGAGGGGCACTGATACTGTAGAAGTAGGTCTGCATTGTCTCAGCTTAACTGGAAAAGTCAGAGTGCCACAATCACAACTGAGAAGCAGCAGGCATTGCCCAGGCAACAGTGCTTGAGTAAGTACACTTTGCTGCCAGCATTGCCTTCAAAACCTCTTCTTCCCCCAGGAAGGACTCCCCTTGCTTCCTCTCCTAGATGTGAAATTCACATCCCTCGTGATGGTTAATCCATACCTTCCCAGTTCTGCCTGCCTTGTGCGTTTTCCCACAAGGCTCTCCCTTAATTCTGTCTTCGCTCCAATGGAAACCACCACCCAGACCTTGAAAGCTGGATATTGGCCATCCCTAGACTAGAGGGAAAGTCTTGTTCAAAAGCATGAGGGCAAAGCAAGAGATGAGATCCTGGCACAGGATGCTGGAGAGTCCAGAAATACGAATGGCTTTAGAAAAGAGACAAGACTAGTTCACGGAGGTGAAGTCAGTGGCTATTAAAGATCTGGACACAACCTTCAGTCTTTGAAGGTGAACAACCATACAAGAGAAGGACCATTGCACATATCTGCTTTCTTATACCCTTCCTATAAGCATTCACTACCAGTGGTCATTGCAGCGTATAAAGCATCAAATGAGCCTTGGGCCTGACCCAGAAGGGCTGCTGATGTGTTTCATGGCCTTTTACAAGAACCTTTTCTGCACTGGCTTACGGCTGAACTGCAGGATATTCAAGGCACTCTGTAGTAAGCGTCTCAGATTTTATATGAGGCAGGATATTCCCAATGTTTGACATGCTATAGCAGGCCCCTGCACAGGGTGAAGTACCTGTAGATCGCTGCCCATCCAGCTGAGTCTGTAACTCTGATTCTGAAGCAGCTGCTGTTTTTGCCAACCCCTTTTCACTGAAATGGGTTTGCTACGCTAGCACTTATCTTCCAGCACTGTAATGTCAGCAGGCAAAGCAAAGAAAAAAACCATTACCAGGCAAGTAGCTGAATTACCTGCCAATCATTTCCCAGTCCCTATACACAGGGATATTAGGGAGCGCTCTGTTATCAAAAGGTCCAAAATGGCAGTTTGGGGATCCAAACCATTCATCAAACCCATGCTTCAGGGGGTGGAACTGGGGCCGGTGACCCAGATGCCTAGGAACAAAAGAAAAGGACAAGTTAAAATTCTGCTGCAAAGAAGAAAATAATAATCTCATCAGAATGGCATGCAAGAAAACAATCTTTGCGTAAGAAGAAAAACTTCAAGCATTTTAATCAAATAAATGACTGCAGAGCTTCATCTTGATCATTCTCATACTCTTTGCAAGTGCTTCCATGCAGACTCACTCCAGTGCTTACATATATCCCATTTTAGTCTACTGTCCAATCTTTGTTTTCCATTATTTCCTTCTGCTGGTGTCTTCTCTCATGCTGTCTTGGTATCTGTGTTGATGGACTACACTGCCCAAAGCCATTGCAAAGACACACATAATGTTTTACTTCAGGAGTCTGATCTACGACAAGTCACTTATACACCACTAAGCTGTAAAAACACAAGGTGAAGCTTGTGAAATGTACCATTATATCTGCATTCCCTTTACGGAGGATATATTCCACCAAAATGGTACAGAGAGACCTGAATGTAAATGAGAATGAGTTCTTTACGGGCACATGTGAACATTAAACACCTTTAGCTACTCCTGAGGACAGCTCCATTCTACTACGCAGCTTGACAATTCTCCAGCCTTCACTTCAAGATGAAGCTCCTCTCTAATCTCCAACTTCTACACTGCAAATTCTCCATTTCCTTCATTTATACTATATTCAAGATAGAGAACGCCCATCCTCTCCCAGTCTCTGAAGGACATCTTTGTAGCTTAATGTTTATTTAACCATTCCAGCTTCCACTCACAAGCCTGCATCTGCAACTTGTTCATTTTGTGCCATCACCCTCTGCACACCTTCTGAACATACGGGGCATAAAATTCATTACTTGAACTAAAATGATCCATGGTGCCATTCTGAGCTATTCCAAAATGAGTTATAACAGAAAATAATCATCATTCCAGCTATGCTGATATCTCAGTGGCATAACTGCAAGTCTGACCTGCAGGATTCTACCCTTCCCTCATTTATATACATGATAATACAAAGCTACTCCTGGCCGTTTCTACAGCAGGGGACAGGAAAAAATATTTCATTCTAAAAAAGCCCTATGAGAACTTACAGAGGAAGAGACCTGAAAAAGGTATCAAATAATTACTGAGATGCTGATTATCCTCTCCCTCTTGTGACATAAAAAATAGAGAGCTATTTAATGAAATGCAACAAAATTTAAAACGGTCACGGGAAATACTTGATTTGCAAACACATAATTAAACTGTGGAACTCACTGTCACAGGACACCCTGAAAAGTTTTTAAAAGGGATGTTGAAAGGATATAAAAATCTGCTGCTGGAAAACAAAACAAAAAAATCTTTCAAAGCCCTAAAATTCTATGCACAGCTAGGATGAGACTCCAGTTTAACTACTGCACTTTGCATTTCTTTACACCTTTCTAGGAAGCAGGTGGTGTGCACTAACGATGGAGACTGCTGCTGTACAGTATCACTCCCTGGTCCCGTCCAGGGTAACAGCTCTTGGGTGCACAATGACAGAGCACTGCACATTCATATTTAGTCTGCTTCTTGCTAACAGCTGCAGGTCCTTCCAGATCTGCTGTTTTCCAAATAACTGCCTGGAACCAATCTGTATTTGTGTTGTTTATTTCTTTTCCCTGGGTGTATGAATTTACATTTATTAGCACTGAACTGCATCTTATTGCATTCAGCCCACTGATCCGATTCTTCATGGCTACTCTGCTGTTTGGATTTGAGGTAATAAATAATTCACCGTCTTAAGTTAGTTTGCTCTCTTTCCAATTTCAGCAGCACCAGTGAATCCAACCACAATTCAGTCTCACTCTTCTCTAACTTGTTAACAAAACAGTTAAATAAATTGTATCCCATTACCTTCCCAAACAGTATCCCTCTGATACTACTCCTGTCCGAAGTCTCTTCATTAACAATTACTGTGTTAACCAAGCACTACTGCTCTGGTGTCTGTGTAGTTTTGAAGTTGATATTTATGCATTTATTTATCACAGCACTGTTCCAAACTGAATCAACTGCTCAGAGATCCCAGGGCCCCATGGGATTCCATTACAGCCCACAAGCGCATTTAAAATTCTCATGCTACAAAAGCACCAATTTCAACTACTACACTCGTAATTCCACTGTGGTTGTTTGATCTGAATATCTTTCAGGCTTTTCCCTTCCAATTCTTTGCAGCTGTCACAAAACATTGTTTTTCAGAAGTTCTTTTGTATACCCTAGGAAGATTATACTGTACTTCCACGAAAGTCGATAAAGTCGAAGGACAATACTCACAGAGTACTGGATCAGCCCTCTAGGTCTTCTAAAACCCCTGGTGTCAACCACCCTGATCAAGTCTATGCCCTTCTACCCTGACCTTCTACATTTGATGAACAATTTCCAATGTAGCCCTGGAGATGTCTGCATCTCTATTTCTATACCGCACACTTCTACCCCCGCAAAAACAAGCTTTCACAATTTAGACTATTAACAAAAAAACAACATATAGCAAAGGCCAAAGATTAAAAGCACGTAGGTGCTGAAGGCAAGTTCCAACAGAACATCTTGGTGCTTTTTGATTAAACTGTGTGATACGTGCCTGAAAGCACAAAGAGTTGAAGGGTCCACAAATATATATATATATACACACACACATAAAACCCCCAACAACTCTTCCTGTGAAGATATATGCATGTACTTGCAATGGTAACACTCAGTTCAGAAACTGATCACAGCAGGGGGGAAGATCCACCAGAGATTTCAAAAGCTGGATATCTGAGCTTCAAAACAATTTTTTCCCTGCAGTTCTGGTTGTTCTGGTGCTCCTTCACAATACATACACACACATACTGAAATCTCAAAGCAAGAGACCTTAAAATAAGTTTACCATTTGCCAATGATCTTACTGATGTAGCCAGCTTTCTTCAGCAACTCTGGAAGCAGTAATTCAGAATCTGGGATTCCTCCTACTATATCCTGTGGCGTGTATGCTGTGTAAAACAAACAAAATCTTTCCGACTCTTACAAATATTAGAGCAAACAGCTTAAGGCCACCCATTATTAGAAGCACTGTTACTGGATCAGAAATAGCAATTAGTTTGAAGTCCCAGCCGTGTCACCCCTTGGAAGTCCTCCCAGGCCACGAGATGAAGAGAACAAATTGATTCAGAGAGATCAGAGGGAGATCTCCACCCACTCGCACACCATGGCCAGTAATCAAGGGGGCTGCCATCACAGAACGAAGGCGAGACCCTAGAAAGGAGGGGCCTTAAAGAAAGCAAGTGCTTTAGGTATGCATTGGAGTTGCCTTTACTGTTGCAAATCTGCTTTATGTTTTCTGAAATGAAGGCATTTTTTTCCTAAATAAAATGATTGATAAACTTGCTCAGACTGCAAGAGCTGAAAGCAATGATACAGTCCACAGTCCTCTGGCCCTTGACACTCTAAGGTGTGACGTTGGTTAGGATGGAGATAGCCAAGCACACTTGATGATACACAGCGTGAGTCAGTACAGGGCTGCTGATTCTTGCCCAAGCACGTCCAAGCATGCGGCTTCTGTCACACAGGAACCAATTGCAGGAACCAAAATCGACCCAGGGACATTACAAACGGGTAATCTTCTCTGGAGGCACCACGGGCACAACGGTGCTACAAAACTGCCAAGGCTGAACTGGTTAGAAAACTGGCTGCTGAATAAAACTGTAAGCGGTTTGTTCTTTACTCTGGGTGTTAACATACACCCCACGTGACCTTCTTTCACCAGACACCAATTAGACTGCCCAGAGGAAGCACTTCTCAGCCAGCAGAAGCAAACAGATCAACCAGCCTCGTTTACGTCTCTTAATTTGAGGACATTTTCTGCTTGGTGAGGAGGAAGCAATAAATTTCACGCTTATTACCAGCAGTTAACATGGCAATGTTTTTGTGCCACTCTGGAAGATCCATAGGGGAAGATCACCGAGCCAGGCCTTCGTTCAAAGCAAAACTTCCTATAAAGCACAGAGGGAAATCAAGAGAGGAAAAGAAATGAGGAACGAAGCCCATACCGTTTCTGCCATGTGCATTCGTGGTGTAAAAACCATTCCTGACTGGGAGACGGCCTGTCAACAGTGCTGCCCTCGCTGCAAGTAACAAAAAACGTTTTATTTTACATGCGTTCTCTGCTTAATCTTAATCTTATTATATTAAAGCTGAGCACAATGCACTGACTGAAGCATGTCAGTGTCCTTTTGCCACAGTCAGCTACTAAGATCACTCACATTAGAACAGGCAGCAGCTTCCCTCTCCAGTGAGCCATGGAGATAGACAGGTTCTGATAGGACACCAAGACAAGCCCGACTGAAATCGGGCCCCTTTATTTAATTACCCACTGCTGAAGAGTAATTACTTTCAATAGTCAGTATAGCAGCCTTCCCATCTCAGTAATTCTAAAAGGAATACCTGATGTATATGTGTAAGAGGAAATTGTAATACAAACTGATTCTATGCTTAAGGCTAAATTTTCAAGCTTGCCTCAACAAAAGTCGTGCAACAGTGAAGAAAGAGCTGCCCGGTTTTGACAACGAAAGTCAGGTCCTGACTGCAGGAAACATTTAAACAGATGTTCAGCTTTAAGCATACGCAGTGTCACCACTGGACTTAGCAGGACTTCAGCATATTTTAAATGCCTTGTCTGAGCAAGGACGTCATCGGCACCCTGCCAAACGATATCCTAAATGAAAGCCCAAATAGAAAGCCCCCATTTCTCATTTTTGTTTCAGTTCTTGGCTGCCAATCAGGTTTGAGAAAACAAGAAAGAAAAAAAAAAACCACCCTGCAGAAAAAACAATAAGGATAAAAATATCTGCGTCTCCCAGACCCAAACGTTTCTTTTATCTCTTGTCCCTTCCCCAAGCACCTTGCAAGACACCAGGGTAGAAAACAGGACACAACTTGCTGCCATTCCTTGCATAAAAGTCTCACCAAAGCCAATGGAATCAGACAAACTATGTACAAACTATGTACATAGTGAAAGATATTAACATATGCAACAATTTAGATACTGCTTTGCCTGTTTATCCCAAAATAAGAAAGATGAAAAAATGCAATGACTGAGGCTAGAATACGAAACTGTAACGTTGTAAAAAACCCTTTAGCTGGACTGACTGGATCACTAACACAGTGCTTTGTATGAACTGAAGACTGTAGGTTTTCCTATCGAAACGTAAATAAAAAGGGAGCAAAATGCAGGATCAAAGCACCAAATCCAAATTCTGCCCTGAGGGTAATCACTGGTTTGGTTGCTAGTTCATGCCAGATGCTGGCAAACCTCCCAATCTTCTCAGAAGGTGGCATGCTTATATGCAAGTTTAAAACTCAAGTTTACTTACACGGAGAACAGAGGGGGCTGGCAGTATAAAAATCCAGGAAAAGCATCCCTTCGGAAGCCATCTGGTCTAAGTTAGGAGTTTCCTTAGAAGGCTCTCCGAAAACTCCCAAATCACCCCAACCCATCTGTAAAAAGAAGACACCGAAAGATCTAAGAGTACTTTTACTTTTCCACAATGACAATGCTTCTGGGCCCACATAACACTTTTATTGTAATTCCTTTATTTCTAAATCTTTATAGGGCTCATCTCCTTATTTAGGGAGTACTTCACAAACGTGATAAAAATGATCTTCCCCAGCCCTGTGAAGCAGGGAACTATTACAGTTTTCATTGGCAAATGGGAAATCGAGGCACGCATGAGATTAAATGCCTTGCTAACAGGCATTCAAACACTTACAGCAGAACTGGGTAAGAACCCTAATGCTTACCACTCTTAAACCACTCTTACTCAAGTGCCTGAAGACTGGCAAGCACACACATATGAGGGAGGAAAAGGAAGTTGCACGTGATATGCTCAGTGTTGTACAGCTGCAAAGTCTGATCCTTCAGTCCCTGGCTACGTGTCTTTGTGCTGGACCATTGACCCCAAGAGCCCAGCTCAGCCCGCTGCCTCTGTCTATCTATGCACCTGTGCAGACGTAGCTAAAAATGCAAGGAAAAGGTCTAGACTCACAGGCAGTGCTGCAGGAAAAGAGAGAAAGTGTTTATTTTAAAAAGCAAGCTCTGGAGAGAAACCTGCCAGAGGCATCATATGTCACTCTGCTTATTTCCAAGACAGTGGCTTCACCCTGCGTCTTCCTGCTAATTCAGAGGGGTCACACAGCCAGGAGAACCATAAAATTACCATCATGTTGCCTACGTTCATTGCTGAGAACTATTACTGGTAATAATACAAATAAAAGTAAGTGACTTAAAACAGAAGGTTCTAGAAGGGAACAACTTAATGAGCAATTAGGCACCATGGTTGCTGGAGATTATATTATGCTTTAAAAAAGGCAATAGCTTTCTTTAATACAGATGCGTATCAGGTGAGCAACCGATATGGAGGGTGTAATGTATCGAGATCTTTAGAAAACCATCTGTCTGGTCCCATTTGAGAGTCTAACATTTACACTGCAGCGGTGCAGTTTGGAAAAGAAAATTGTTGGAGAGCTGCAGAGTCGGCTGTTGAGGTTTGAGCGAGGAGCAATTAAATGGCACCACCTAACACTAGGATGTGGAATCAAAATGGATTCAACGGGATCACCCCCGAGTTCTCAATTCCTCAGTAACTTTATCATCAAGAAAGAAAGAAAAAAAAAAATCGTGTTGCTCTAATGCACACACAGTGACAGAGTCACAGAAGGTACTGAAGGATCAAAGGAAAAAGACCATGGAGATGTATTTTTAATGAATAGTATATTAAATAAGTAAACAGTTTGCAGAAGCTCCAGTCAGGATCTGTGCCTCACCATGTCTCATGCCGTACCAACACTTCTAGAGTGGGATAATCACTGTCCCAAGGAGCTTTCGTCTTGAAAATTACAAATGCCAGCTTGGGGGGAAGTATTCCTGAATGGAGAATTGAGACAGACTGCCGGAGGCTCAACTGGCCAGAAGAACCAGGCTTACAAGGTAATTATCTTGTACAGGAGTGTAGCAGCACTATGAAAACAACAGCGAGACAGCCATGCTGAACTGGCAGAATGGAGCCAAACAGGCGGCAAGAGCTTGCCCACCCTTCGAGTCACATATCCGCCCTTGTTAGCTTTTCAAGCAGCTTAAATCAACACACAACACATTTCTACTGCAAACAGACCTGAAAGAAGACATGAAAATATCAGAAGAGAAGCAAAACAGGAAGATGGCAGCACCTTGAACGTGTTGGAAACGGACACATTTCCTTGCCCGTCTGGCTAAGACCACTGCAAGGTGCAAAAGTGAAAAGACTTTGAGCTGGAAGCAAATCTGTGATTATTTCCTCTCTTTAACAACGTATTGCCCCCCCCTAGTTCAGAGAGCAAAAAATGGCAGAATTAGTCATCTTCTTGTTTAGTTTTTCAGGAGGTAAGTTTGGGTTTCTGAAACATTTACTGAAATGTATTGGAGTTTCTTTGCCGACACCGTAGCTGTGCCTTGTTCAGTGCTACTACCCTTGCATCCACTGCTAGCATTAGAAGGTATCGCTACAACTACTTTTGCAGGCTACAAAACCAAGCTTTAACTTCAGAATTATTCTATCAATCTTGAAAATCACCAAGACGCCCTGTTTTTCAACATTTACCAGCCAGTGGAATCCTTTGCCGAGGAGTTAATTGCTCAGTCATTATGAATGGACTGCTACATAAGATGATCAGACTTCCAGATAAGGTACGGTGGTGTGTAAGCCCCAGTTCCAAAAGACTTGCATATGGGCTTGACTTTATAGATCTGAGAAGTCTCATTACAGAATCACAGAATCACAGAATGGTAGGGGTTGGAAGGGACCTCTATGGGTCATCTAGTCCAACCCTCCTGCCCAAGCAGGGTCACCTACAGCAGGCTGCACAGGACCTTGTCCAGGCAGGGCTGGAATATCTCCAGAGAAGGAGACTCCACAGCCTCCCTGGGCAGCCTGGGCCAGGGCTC
>Ga0065711_1043558_pt1 | contig 14655 bp, 11 predicted proteins | sample Hoacrofraction12_FD_59098 | JGI IMG/M metagenome (GOLD analysis project Ga0065711, IMG submission 59098) | Hoatzin crop microbial communities from Cojedes, Venezuela - Epithelial fraction 12 v2 (version 2) | ecosystem: Host-associated > Birds > Digestive system > Esophagus > Crop | place... | reverse complement strand
GTGGAGTCTCCTTCTCTGGAGATATTCAAGACCCACCTGGACAAGGTCCTGTGCAGCCTGCTGTAGGTGACCCTGCTTCGGCAGGGGGGTTGGACTAGATGACCCACAGATGTCCCTTCCAACCCCTACCATTCTGTGATTCTGTGATTCTGTGATTCTGTGACCTTATAGCAGCCTTCCAGTACCTGAAAGGGGCCTACAGGAAGGATGGAGAGGGACTTTTCACAAGGGTGTGTAGTGATAGGACAAGGGGGAATGGTTCTAAACTATAAGAGGGCAGATTTAGATCAGATATTAGGAAGAAATTATTCACCATGAGGGTGGTGAGGCACTGGAACAGGTTGCCCGGAGAAGTTGTGGATGTCCCCTCCCTGGAAGTGTTCAACGCCAGGTTGGATGGAGCTCTGGGCAACCTGGTCTAGTGGAAGATGCCCCTGATCATGGCAGGGGGGTTGGAACCAGATGATCTTTAAGGTCTCTTCCAACCCAAATCATTCTATGATTCTATGATTCTATAATTCTCTTGTCACCTGTTTGCTAGGACAGAGACAGGAGTCTCAGTGATCTTTTCCTCCCTTGCTGCCCACCCAGTGAAATGCTAAACAGGAAATACTTTGTTCCAAACTCCTGAAATCCTAAATTGTAATTGCTTTGGACAGACTTTCTAGGCGTCCTTATTATTTTTAATCATACTAATTAATAAAACTATTGGGTTTGCAGCTTCCTTTGTTTTTGGAAGGTGCCTACCGTATTTTGGATGTCACTGCAGTTTTAATAATCAGTGGGTATGCATACTGATGTACTAGACTAAGGCCTACCTGAAGAGATCAAAGAAAAAATATCTGCAAGCATGACATACAACATATATTGCTGGTTTGACTCAACTAAAATGGTTTTTAGAGATGTGTTTGTGCTCTTATTTCTGTTTACTGGAGACAGGACATCCAGATCAGGAACTGCTGGGTCTTGAATTACCAGCAGCCCTGCATGAGTTGATGACTGTTACGAGTAAGTTTTCCACAGCATCACAGCCATTCCTAGCTGTCCAGAAGGACAAAAGAATAAGCTGGAAAGCCAGTTCAGTAGAAATGTATTTGATTTAAAAAGAGAAAAAAAAAGAACTACAGAGAAAACAGAATGTAATTCAGAAAAAAAACAACCAGGAAACCCCTCACCCTTACCTCTGAGGAAAGCCGAGAGCGGTGTTTGTGGGTAGAATGATTGTCAGCCAGAGCTATACACAGTGTTTTACACACAGAGAGGAGGGGACCAGCAATGAATGTTACCAGGAATTAACGTTACTTCGATCCTCTATCATCTCAAACTACTCTGGTCTTCTATTGCTCCAAACTACTCTCAGGAATCAGTTTCTGCCTTTAACTCTCCCACATTTGTATTTAGTGGCTGTTGGCAAGTGAAGACTTCAGCATACATCTCATATCGTCAGCAAGAAGCCACTTCTGATACAGAGTATCATGAAATATTTTAGTTAGTAAAGCTTCATTAAATTTCCATCACTGCAGTACGATGTATATTCTCCAGGGGATGATGGTCCTACTATAATAGCATATAATAGCAAATGATCATAATATATGAATCACAATACATAAAAGTAATGTGACATTTTGAGTCATGGTTCCTAGACTGCTCAAAGTGTAATAGGCATCCATTCAAGTGCAAGTCTCCCTGCCGGAGCAACCTTTGACACAATGTTTAACAGATTTATTAAGTTTGTGCCGTAATTTTCTTCATGATTCAAATTACATTTGCAAAAATTAAAGTTTCTTAAAATATTAAACTTACTGCTTAAACTTCATGGACTTTTTAAATGGACAAACTAGGAAGTATTCTTTTTACTTTTAGAAGTTGGAAAGTCATCTTAAAAACAAAAAGGAGCTTATAAATACTTCTTTAAGGAAAAAGTAAACCAAATTAATTCCTTAAAAATGTTTGTGTGTGCCTACGGAGTTTAAATGCAAAATGTAAATACTTCTGAGTTATAAATTATCTACATGTTTTCATTAATCATACAAATATTTCCATAGTCACTGTAAAAGTGGGATGAAAATTTGAACTCCGTGAAATCAATGGCAAACTTCTGCTAATTTCAACTGAATTAGAGTACAGTAGTTTGCATGTCTGTTCCAGTAGAGCTGATGATGATAAAGAGAATTAGCATTTTTACAGTGCCTTGCAACTTCAGTATGCTGTCTAGCCACCGGGTAATTAATCTTCTTGATACTCCAGTCCATTGAGTTAGTATTATATTGAGGAAACAGAGGACAGATCAGACTTTAGAAATTCCATTTTGTTTTTCTTACGTAATTTCAAGGGAACCTGAACTTCTGGCAAAATTTGATTGCAAGTGCATTTTACAAAATGCATGAGAATTCTGTAAAATTCTGCAGTTCATGAGGTATTTCAGCCTTTTGACCGAAGAATCAGTGATAGCATGAGCTAAATACATTCTTCGTGATGCTACTTCATGATGATGTTGGGATAATTCTCCAGCTGTTTCTTTTACAAGTGTGCAACAACCAGTTTCATCCTCACAAGCATATATCATTTGAGGAGGTATGTGACATACAAGAATTTTTTAAATGACAACATTTCTCTCATTTTCCTTTGGCTTTTAAACAAAATGATTCTTCAACAAATATTGGAAGATGTGGGGTGTTTTTCCTACAGGAATGCAGACATCAAAAACTTCACAATATCTATGTCATCTTTTTAGCCTATAATTCTTCCAGCATTATATTAACTCTGGAAAATCTAATAGTCTCAAGAATTAGTTTTACTCATAATGCTGATCAGTTATGCAGAAGTAGCACTGTGTTTCGCTTAGCTGATCCACCAATGGGCATAACCTAATACTAGAAAGACCATGAAAGCAAGTGATCAACCAACCTATCTGACCCAGTTTTTTACCAGCTCAGATCAGAAGATTCTCTTCAGATCATAAGATTCTCTTCAGATCATGCTTTTTCAGTGCTTTCATTTCTACCAAGCTTTTCATTTTAAAAGAATAATCCCCAGTAAGCACTTCCGTAGTGTTTTGTCCAAGCCAAAATGCAGTTTGCCAAGCAATGGAGGTTGAGATTTATTATTATATTAGAAACATAAATACCGTCTCTTACCTGAATGGCTTTGACATGTGACGCTGGCTGCTTTGACATTTTTAAGACAGAGGCTTATCCCTGGAAGCAAAATGGGAAAGTGTTACAGGCTCTGACATCCTGATAGCTAAGGGAGATAAGCTAGAATTTAACCCGTACTGCCTCTTGACAGGCATCCATTTCATCTGCCCAGCTCCTGTTTCCATCTCCTTTTCAGAGTTGCTTAGTTATTCCTTCTGAATATCAGAAGGAGACGGAACACCTGAGCTTCTCCAATTAATCTTTCATAGCCACAAATGGAGCTACCTCTTTCACATTAAAAACAATAATGAGTAGAGATAAGGAATCACTCAAACCTTAATGGCATTGTAAAATGAGTAAGAATTAAGGGAAGCACTTGAGGATAAACAATGTATGATTATCCCTGACATAGTATGTACGTGGGAATTCTTAGAACTCTCAGTTTAAATCTTCTTTCAAATAAAACATAACTTGCTACATAACTTTGATAAATGCAGACATAACTTTTTTCTGACTTGCAAATCCTTGCAAATTTTTAATGCCCATAGACTGAAAATGATCAAGATGGTCAAACTGTAAAGTTTTCTTTGCCAATTGCTATGGCACAAAGTAGCCCTTCTTGAAAGTTTTAAATTATATAGATTAATCTTTAGCAATAACATAAAAAACAACAGAGTTTTCCATATAATTTTATGCAGGTAGAGAAATACGGACTGATACAGTATTAATACAAAATAATGAAGGGATATACACCAAAGTCAAAATATTCAGTAAAGGTGAAAAAAAAAAAAGCCAAAACAAGCATGAAATTTCAGTATCAGATTAACTGAAACATCATCTCAGCCTTTTGTTCTTTCACTGAGAATTAAGATTTTAACTCGACTTGAGCTTCATCGAAGTCTGGTTATTTAAATATTATAATACAAAATAATATAGTAATACTAAAAGGTCAGAAATCAGTTCACCAGAGAACTCACTGATCACAGCCAAACTACAGCATATTTTTGCTACTATATTTAGCCTGAGACGAGAAGGAAAATTTTGAGAAAAGTAATAAATGACGTAGGAGAGAACAGTAGAAATATACTGAGAAATCAAAAGGGGGTCAAAGGCTTTGGTATTCCAAAGAGTATAACTGTCGTGTGGAGGTGGTATCAAAGAAAAGTGTAGATGAGTTGTAGGTTAGCTTCAGCCTGGAATATCAGCCTGAAATTGTATCACTGGAGCTGCATGGAAGACTTGTTCTTGCGCGTCCTCACATCAGCTTTAAGTCTGTGTATAATGCTGAGCAGAACTTAAAGTAGGAATGACCTGCCATTAGAGGTCTCTCTGATCGCAGTTTCAGCTGTAAAGAGTGCTGTTCAAACCAACACAGCGTTAAGTCAGAGGACATCATCTTCATATGTTGCTTTGAGTTTAAATTGCTTCCACTAAATCAGTAAATCAGAAAAAAATCCCACCGTGCAAAATAATAGCAGCACTCTTCCAGTGAGTTTTATATTGTGGTTTTACATTTACATTTACAATCTTAAAATCAGAGGTAGTTTTAAAAACTTCAGAATTCACTTTGGGGGATGAAATCTTGGCTACTGAAGTTCATGACAAAATTTGTACAGATTTCTAAAAGCCAATGTGATTTACTGCACTCTCTCTTTTTCCTTTTTTAAAATCTTTATTATGCATAGAAATAACTGTGCTGTTAACCAGTGGTTGTATTCGAAAGACAAATACAAAACAATTCCCCACTTTATTGGAAAGACAGGACTCATAATACAGAAAAGTTTAATTAATTTCACTTATCATCTTCTCTTTCTAATCAGAATGAAAAATGGAAACAAAAACACAGGAAATTAAAGCATTTAAAAACACCTTGGATCTACTTTCTAAATACTGTGACAAAGAAATTCATGCTAAGATGTACTTCTGCATCCTGCGTGCCTGTGCATTGCAAAAACACTGATACACACTTCTTGGGCCACCCAGAGCCAACAGGGCAAGGATTTACATTGCATTTCAACTTTAAAACAAGCACAGCGACAGTGCTCCTCAGTGAGGTGCCCTGGGTTCGCAAGAAGCCTGCATTCGTAATGACTGCAATCAGATGCCGGTTCCTAAAGACAGATGCATGATAGAATTGTGTAGGACTGTTTTTGGAGGAGGTGATTTTCCTACCAGTTCATGCTGTCCTCATTACTGCCAGAGAAATCAGGACAACAGCACACTACTGAGTAAAAATAGACAATCTTCTCCGGCTCTCTCCCCTTCCCTCCCTTCCCTGAGTTTCCCTCCAGAGCAATACTGACCATCAACCACAGGAAAATAAACCTTAGATTACAGATGCATCTATTACTGAAATGATTAGTTAATTTTCAGAAATTCTTTTGTTCTTTCACCACGTGTCTCAGAAAGACAGTCAAGAGTGCTGCACTGATTGTGTTATTCCTGGCATTCCAATCAGCTCTGTAAACTTGTCAAAACCACTCTTCACCCTCATTTCCACTGCAGGATTTCACATGTATGCAGCCAGCGAAATGCACACGCACGCAGCCTGTATTCCCCGGTGTCTTCTGGCCTCCCCACACCTTACCTTTTACCTTTTATGGGCTGCATGCTGAGCCAATCTTAGACAGCAACAGTGTGGTTAGTTCAGTTTGGAGCTGTTTCATGCCAGGCTTCCCCTGTAAATTCCCTCGCTTTGCAGTGAAAGTACTCATGAACAGGACTACTTGTGAAATACCGGACTACTACAGTGAAATAAAGCAGCGTTTTGAAAATAAACTGTGTAAAACAAAGGACTTATCTTCTGTCCTTTTGCTAAAAACAATTTCTGTCAGGGCTGCAGCAAGATAATAAGCCGACTCGTTCAATTTGCTTTAAATACGATGAGATACCATAATGCCGTCTTTTGTAACCCGCACAAGAGACGTACGGTAGCACACAGACAAGGGAGAAAGCCCTCCCCCTGCCCCAGCTGGAAGCTGCCCTCTCCCCCCGCCGCCCTCACGGCATCAAGCACAACAGGGACTCTGGACACAGAACTGCAGCATATTCTATTAAAAGGCTTTGACAGGAACTACACTACTGCGAGACCCAGCTAGTACACAGACAGAAGAGAAACCCCCACTTTGTGGCTTCCAGCCTGTTACACAAAAACTTACTACATGTGCTAGGCAATTACGATCACATTTTCTGTAATGCAGCTGTCTCCACTACAGTTACCTGTTAAGCTTACAGCAAAAGAACACCTCTCTTACCACCAAAACCCCCATGTGATATTTCACTAGCTGTAACAAACATATGGAAAACAATAAGCTTGTACCTATGCACTGCAGTATTCAAGCTAATATACAGTTCGGCTTCTTACGAGACACTAGGTATCGAAGTGACTTTCTGTTTTAAATCTCTAAAGATCCCCACAGACTATGAAGCAATAACTCTAACAATCTGCTCTGAATACACTGACACTCTGTGCGAGACATTAAAATAAGCAGAGACCCATAACTATTGTAGTCACCTCGCAGCAGTTACTAAAGAGTTTTCATAAGGGTCTTTCGAGTTTTTAATTGACCCCTTCAAGATCATCTTACTTATTTACTTATATAAGAAAAGATCCAAACCGTCAAGTGAGTATGTGCACCTCCTTTCGATGCTGAAAGAGGTACCTTCTTCGACCAGCTGAGGTATTGACTGCGATCCTTTTAATGTGTCTGAAATAGCTCCGATGCTTTCAGCCCGGACGGCACTGAGAGCTGCTCCAGGCTGGAGTGGGACTCGGCTGAGAAGCGAAGTGTAAAAGCGAATTCCTGTCATAGCTTCCAGTTGTTCTTCCTAAATATAGAGTTTGATTCACCCTGTAACTCGGTCCCCTGTGACACTTGACCATCGCAAAACCAGGGCTCAAGTGTCAAGCGGGAGGTGCTGAAGGAACACACCTTTGGGTCCTTTTCCTGCCCTCCTTCTCCCTCTTGCCCTGCGCTTTTCCCCAGCGCCAGCCATACAGCAGCGGGAGGTAACACGCAGCTCCTCCCGCGGCATCTGGGGCAGCGCGGGCCCCCCTGCTGCCACACCGGAGGAGAGAATAATTATGGAGACATAATTACGAAGAGCTCACCTCGGAGTGACAAACTAGGGGAGGTGAACGCCACACCAAGGTGACTGTCTCGCCAGTGCACACAGCAGCTGCCTCAGGCTCTTGGTGTAGCGCTGGCCCATGCGGGACAGCCACGCTGACGGCGAGGAGGGTTCCTGACCCTGCGAGGCCACAGCGGCCGGCCGTGAGCCTTAGGGTGCACGGATGGAGAGGAGCTAAGGGAAGAGTGCATGGGAGGGAGCTGCAACAGCTAGTGAGGGAAGGGAGACGTTACTACACAGCCGTGCTCCTACTGGCTGGAGTACTGTCTTTGGTGGAGGCTACCAAAGGACACGTGCTACGGCAAGGCGTGCGTGGGGCACAGCTGCACATTTCCACCCCCAGAAGCGCAGCCTCCTGTTCATTGCATCCTCACAAGAGAGAACTTTCCTCTTCATCGCTCCTCCGCCGTACCTGATCTCCACCTGACCCATAGCCCTAATGGTGACAACAGCAGTGTCGTCTATGGGCGATACAGTCCTGGCCACTTGCTGCTGGAGAAGGACAGGGCAACTTTGAGGAGATGAACAACTTTCAAAATCAGTGTCAAAGACATTTATAACAACTAGTGGTTGGGATAGTGATTTCAAAGAGCATTTCCCTTGACTGTAACTTATTTGATCAATCGCTCTTTCCATTTCAAGCTTCCCAAAGAGGAAGATGACCTCCCAGAACACTTCATTAAGCCTGTGACTCACTCTCTGCTGCCCACTTTCCCAAAAGCGCTGTCATCTGGAAGCAGCTGATACAGCTGACGACTTGCTCCAGCAGCTTGCAGACTATTCATAGCCACCCTCTTCCCAAGGAGCCTTGACAACATGGACACACACCCAGACACGCAACAGGCACATGCATTTGTATTAGGTCGAGACTGACGGAGGTACGCGGAGCAATCAGCTCCTTCCAAGGAGACCCCTTGGCCTGTTTCCTCAGAAAGGCTGAGCATGGCTGTTGTCAAGTATTTTGAGGCATGAGAAGACTCCTGCACTTGAGACACAGCAGAGCTCACACAGGGCTCACAGACCTGTCTTTTGCCTAGAACAGAGGTGTTTGCTGTTGCAGTCTAAGGTGCTGCCACCCAGGTGGGTGAGACCACACTAAAGCAAAGCTGGAGTCAGATAGTGCCTCTATATACACCCTTGTGAAGTTTCGTATTTACAACAAAAGTATTAGAAGGAAATGAAATAGGCGATATATTTTTGTAACATGGTCTTGTACATGGATTTATTTCAATTTATTTTACAGTAGTTCTGTTACAAACCATCTCTGGAATGCACGGTTCTTTCTTCCATGTGTCATTAATTTAGCAAAGGTAGGCCATTGCTTACATTTTATAATCCCATTGTCTTGCAAATATGCCTAAGAAATGCCAGCTCAACACTGTTTTCTCCAACAAGTTTTCATAGCAGTGACAAGTAATTTAATAGATAGTCTTAGTGATGTGTAAATAGGAAAAGAATCTACCTCTTAGGTCACACCTAACATGCATAAACTATCATACCTAAACTGTATTAAGTTGTTAGAGTAAACACAAATTCTATCACTAATATAAGAAAATGTAGATCTGAGTAGATCTTAAAGGGGAAAATAGACACTTTTAGCATTATTTTGCAGAGTACAAGTCCCTTTGAATAACCACTGGGATGCGCACCCCATGACTTGCAGATTCATCTGCTAAATACATGCAGCAGATGATGTAGTAAGTAAATAATGAGGCATATTTGCATTTCAGATGACAGATTCTACACCTGGCAAGTTAGAGCCAGGTACATTGACACACACTGCATAAAATTCTTACATCTCATGTACAGAGATCCAAAAGACATAGTAACAATGTGTTTATCTGAAACATGAAAATCCCAATGTAGTTCAAAACACAGTTTTGTTGCATTCCTAGAAGCTTCCTGGGACAGCTTATTAATTTTGAAAATGAAGCTGATGGTTAACAGAAACATGTATGTATCTTACTTCTTGACTGAGATATTTCGCTGTATAATGTCAGAATTGTTTCTTTAAGCTGTCACTGCTTAATATGCTTACTTCAATGTTTTTCTTTTTGAGCAACCTCATGAGCACAGATATAACTTCCCTGAGGCTCTCAAAATAAAAATATTTTTTCTATTGTAGTCCAAAATGTTTTAGTATAATCCAAACAATGTAATACAATTGAAAATGCGCATCATCAAAGGAGCAGTCATAACCTCAGCTCACTTGAAATAAGACTTCTTTAAAGTAAAAAGTTAAAAAACACTTTCCTGCAGTTTTGCTTTCAATCACCAAGTAGTAGCAACATATTATAGAACTTTGGCAATGCAAAACTTTGCTTCCCTATCCTAATTTTAGCTCTATAAATTACAGTTTATTACCAGATAAGAATAGTGGGCCCAGGATATTAATTATTTGGTTAATCAGTTCCTATCACTACCTTCATTTCAATTGTTTGGTGAAGAATCTGAAAACTAAAGTTGCCGTGCAAGAGAAACCATTTTCTTCACCCAACACACCTAAGTTATTAAGATTTAGAAACAGGAAATCTGCTATGAGACAGATTTATGAGAGGACTAACTCAGAGGATCCTGGGAAAAAAACCCCACCATCCATTTTCTAACCCACACAGATTTTATTTGTACTTTTGTGCTCTTTTCCTTGAGTAAATATATATCTGTTCATGTAACAATGATTTGGCACATAGGCCAGATGAAAGACAGAGACCTTTTGCAATGGTACCTAGTCATACAAGGTTAGACAGAACTGCAAAAATTTAAAATACAGTGGAGCTAGCAATTACCAGGCCTCAGACACTGTTCTTACTCTTGCTTCAAACTGAAAATATGTTTGAATTCTAAATTGCAGAAAGAATATCAGACCTCCGCTGCTTTGTCAAAAGAAATGTTGGTTGAGGAAGTATCACCTACTGTTCAACTGTTTCTCCCAGTTTCCCCCAGTCCATATGTTTCTTAATATCAAGAAAAAAATGAGCACTTTCTCTTGAGTTTCTACTTGTACAGCTATGCCAACAACAATAATGTCAGGCTATTTAAATAATGAATGACATAAAATTGCATGCAAAAATGTTTGCTGTTATCTAGTGGACAGGAAATCAACAAACATATCTAAATCAGCTGCGGTTTTTTCTGTGACATTTCAGAGCCGCTAAATATTAATTCAACTCCTGCATGCTCTCTTTCTTTTCCATGTAAAAGCATGGTGATTATTATCACAGATTGTTCCATCAAGAAATAATTAGCCTTGTATTAAGAAGATGGTCTCATTAGAGGCTGCCAGTGACCTTGTTCTAAATTTCACAGTTCCAGCATCTTTTAATAGCATTGTTAGCATCATCTAAGAATTTGTATTAATTTCTAACAACTGCATTATGAATATAACCCACACAAGTGCTAGAACATTGTAACTTTGACCACTGCATCACCCAAAAGCCGTATTCTCTGTTGCTTTGTATTCTGTAAGGATTTTATTTACCAAAATGTTTTGAGTAACTGAAATGTGACGATGACATACAAGCAAAAAATTTGTTTCCACATCTCTCCTGGAAAATTTTGGCCATTATACCCAGCAAAGCTGATGAGACCATAAGAAAGAACAAGGGCACTGGCAGATTTTGAAAGGAAGATGAATTTTAAATGACATGCTGATTTTGTAAACATCCTGTCTGCTATAATGATTCAGCATCGTTTGGAAAAGAAACAAAAAACATGACATTGCACCATCAGATTTTGTTCTGAGGAAACAAGTTTGACAGAATAGGAACTGACTGAATTACTGGTGAAATTCTGAACAGAAAGACTCCTCATCATTTTCACAAGTCACGATAATTCAGACAAGCATCTATTATCTTTTTCAACCCCATAACAGACTTGTTTTCATGAAGGCCATCCCTGCCAGTTGATTACATCTGCTGAACACTATTAGCTCTTGTCTTCAATGGTCAGATTAAGACCTCACTTGATGTACAGTAAGGAATTTTGCCACGGTACATACCTGGCCCAAAGATGCACAAGAACTAGGTACTGATATACCAGAGGAACTGGGGACTCAGCACCACACAAAGATATGCACTTCTGTCTCGTAATGAAGCATGGAATAAAATTGCAGCTGTGCATGTAACCAGCTCACGCACAGCTATGATCCCGCTGTGAGAGCAAATGTAGTAGACTTGAGAAGAGCAATCACCTGCAGTCTAACAAAGAGAACAAAGACTAATTTCTAATGATTCCTCATCTAAATGGCATATTAACAAGAATAAAGACATGCTTGACACATGAAAAATCTGCCTAGTAGAAAGATGGACCAAGAACAAGGCAGATCAGGCAATAGGCTGGAGGAACCAGAATATCAGGGACATTATAAAGAAATGAATGTCTTTAGATAAAAAAAATTACTGAATTCAAGGACAACTGCACCTACCTGCTGAATCATACATGATTGATCAGTTGCTATCTTTGGTTTCTATCTGCTGAACATGAAATAAAAGATGAAGATTGATAAACGGTGGGTGTGAAGATTCTTAAAGTTTGAATCAATAGCAGGACACTTATCTTAGTTCCCATGAGTCATAAGGAAATAAAATCCTTAGCTTCTCATACCTCCAATGTTCTGAAAAATAAGACAATCAAGAACAAATGCTTTCCACGATGAAGATATGAAGAAATCTACTAGTCATACCCATCTATCAAGTAGTCAAACATGATCTGTATCAAACCTTACTTCTATTGAATCAGATCTGCTACAGGAACATTTTTCAATCATCTGTGGTCTCCTGCCATACAAATATTGTACCTGTTCAGACAGAAATTGCCAAAAGAAATCAGTGTTGGCACAGACAGACTGGTAAAATCCCCCAGTTGCTAATTTCTAAATGACTTTTCCCAATACAATATCAAATCTCAAGTGTTAAAAATAGTATAAACAGTGTTTCTTAGGAAATTACACAAAGTAGTTTTAAAAATCTTCACATACTACTTTACACCCATACGAAGCAGGGCTTTGGACTGGCAGTATCTCCTATCCAACGATAATAACAAACTTGAAAAAAGAAACGATAAATATTAAGCTGCTTCATTCAATCACATCAGCCTGTGCAACACAGGGGGTAGCCTTTGAAGTACAGTTCAGTTCTCAAGATCTGGAGCTAAAAGCAGTACTTGAAAATCATCTGTCCTGAAAATGACTTCCGAGAACTGCAGGCTGCTCTGTGTTTCCTGTGCCCAACAACTGTTGGTGAGGTGCTAGGCCATAATCTTTCTACTCTGACTAGAGTACCCATGAAGACATTCACAGCTTTATTGCAGCCAACTCTCAAACAGATTATTTATTTTTATTAGGAAAAAAGCCGATGCTCTTAGCTCAGGTTCCTAACATAAACAGATTGCTGTAAGGCAAAACCACTGTTTTGCCATGGGTAGTTCACAGGACCTCTGACTGACAAGGGGCAGAGGGTATTTGTAGTACTGGGACACTGGTCAAGATTAGTTTATCCACTGTGTGGAGCACTATGTGATCATGAAGCAGCTCCTTATGGCCTGGTCCTTGAGGCAGAACAAAATCAGTGCTGGATAAACTAAGTGTTCTGCTGTATGATGAAGCAATTCAGGAGCCACTTCAACCACCTGTACAGTCCAGGCGGACAGTTACGGTCATATACTCATCAGTTAGTCCTGTGTCAGACATTCATGTTACTCAGAACAGCTGAATATCATCTACATAGAAGTGCTATAGGCTTTAACAGTCTGCTAAACAATGAACCACAAACTGTTCTGTCTTCTCCAGTGTATTATCTCACTTTGACTTAAGCAAAGTGCACTTCTTTCCCTAAGGTTTAAGGCTGTCCTACAGGTTTGGGGGTTCAAACTTCATAGGCCTAATGCTATCATGTGTATTTACTTCAGGTTACAGTGAGTATGAAACAATACCTGTTAGACTGAAACTATTCTATACCTATTTTGCATTCTGCAGTGGAATAGGTGATTGTGTACACAGGGATTTCACAGGTAATTTAGAGCCAAAAAAAAAAAAGGCAGGCACAACAGCTGTTTGGCATTAGCTTCCCTTGTGTGATCTCCTCCTTCACTTACTGAGTCCTTTTTTACTGCAGTTTAGGTAAACCCATTTTCAGAGACAGACTTTTCAAGTTGTAAAGAGATCCCAAAATAGGAGCTAATGCTGAACAACTACTCTGCGTAGATATTCCATGCTTTTTCTCACGTGTAACTTCTAAATGATTGCAGAGGATGCAAAGCCCAGCAAGCAAGACTATCAGCTGAAATGAGCAGCTGAAGCCCCTAACTAATATTCTTACAGAACTTGACTCTAGAATAATATTCAAGCCATATCTCTCAAGCTTCCCATTTTCCTTCATTTCCAGTCTGACATCCATTTCTTCTTGGGGTGCAACAGCTTTGGAGGACCTTCTTTTAAATGTACTTCCAGTTGTGACATGCCTAACAGAATTATAACAGATGGGTAAATGGTGAAAATTGATAGCAATTTAAAAAAATCTGCCATTTGTTTTGTTATACATCAGCACTAGTAATTAACACATGGTGAAAAACCATGTACAACTACTCTTTGTAGCAGATTAACCTAATAAAGGCATGTTTCTATGAACACTTGTGCTTTTCCTTTACTTACCTTGTTCATATGAACAGTGACTCAAGAACAAATTTCATTTAAGTGTCAAAATCCCACCTTTCCAGCATGTATTTTTGGTAACCAGATTAAATACTGCAAAGAAATCCCGAACCTTAACAAAATACTTTGACCTCATTTCTATTTAAATAAAGCAAGACTGTTTTGTACTGTAACTGGAACATAAAAAACTATCAAAAAAATTGTGTAACATTCTGCTCTTTTCTTTTCTAGGCACAGCAAGGATCAAAAGTTGTTTTTCTTTTCTTGTTTGGGTTTCTGTTTAAAAGATCACACATATTACATTTCCATAATTTCCACTACCTGAATTTCTCCCATATACTGAGATATTTACATAATAATATTAGTAAGGTAAATGAAAATGTATTTGTCCTTCAAACACTTGCAACCAATGCTACATACATCTCTGTAGTGTGCCAGTCTTTGTATCTCTCTTCTTGTGGCTCAGATTTTTTTCTTTACTCTCATCTTTTTATTCCCTCCAAAAGCAATCTCCTAACCTGCCTAAGTGCTTAATGGACCATCTATTGAATTTTTACCCATCTGTTTCTAAGTGCCAGGTCCTGCACTTTAGCCACAACAACCCCAAGCAACGCTACAGGCTTGGGGAGGAGTGGCTTGAAAGCTGCCCGGTGGAAAAGGACCTTGGGGTGTTGGTCAACAGCTGGCTGAACATGAGCCAGCAGTGTGCCCAGGTGGCCAAGAAGGCCAACGGCATCCTGG
>Ga0065711_1043559_pt1 | contig 14657 bp, 6 predicted proteins | sample Hoacrofraction12_FD_59098 | JGI IMG/M metagenome (GOLD analysis project Ga0065711, IMG submission 59098) | Hoatzin crop microbial communities from Cojedes, Venezuela - Epithelial fraction 12 v2 (version 2) | ecosystem: Host-associated > Birds > Digestive system > Esophagus > Crop | place... | reverse complement strand
CCTCGGATCATTTTTGTAGCCCTCCTTTGGACCCGCTCCAACAGTTCCATGTCCTTCTTGTGCTGAGGGCTCCAGAGCTGAACGCAGTACTCCAGGTGAGGTCTCACCAGAGCAGAGTAGAGGGGCAGAAACACCTCTCTCGACCTGCTGGCCACGCTTCTCTTGATGCAGCCCAGGATTTCTAAGCTTACTCACAAAATCCTATAATAAACTTTTATCAAACCTTTTCAAAAGGATAGAACTGTGTCCATTTGTCCTTCTTTCCACACTAGCTTGAAGGTACTGTCAAAAAGCACTAACACATTAGAGAAACATGATTTTTTAGCAGTTGGATGCACTCTAGTTTTCATTTTACCACCCCTCACTACTCAGCAAAGTTTCTGTGAGCTGTGCTTTCCCCCGACTGTAAGCACATGCCGTGGATTCCAGGTGGATTATGGTGCAGGAGGACCAGAGAGCACACATCACGATGAGCCTACCTGTTGACCAGAGACTGTTATTTTTCACTGCATCCCTACACTTAGTTGAATACCTCCATACAGTGGAGGCCAAATGAGAACTCCCTGGGCTCCAGCTGAGATACTTGGCTAAAATCATTGCAACCCTGCATCTTTTTTGTTTGGGGAAAATTTCTGATTTTTCTACCTTAGAACAATTTATTAAGAAACCATGTGGCCATTGCTATGAAGGAATTCTCTCCGATCAGACCTAAGTGCATCTTTTTCCCCCTCCTGCTCCCTTCGAAGCTTGCCTTGGGTCCGTCTGTGTGAGCAGGCTGATGGACAAATACAGCGAATTAAAAGGAGGCAGCAGGGGATTGCAGAGAGTATTAAGTGACTTCCCAGCCTTATCCCTGTCTCTCTGGCATGCAGTATACCAAGTGAAGGCTGGGAAACAAGTACAGAACCCATCTTGACACCACAAAATACTACGCAGTGTTTAGGCCACTGTCTGATGCTGCTGCTGACCCAGAGTTGTCTCCCTGTTTGCTTTACTACCCTGCCAGCAACCCTGTGCTGTTTCCTGAATCACTGCCCAGCCCACTTTTGTGGTAGACATGAGCACACTGTTCTCTGCTTATGTTTGTTATAAAATAGTTGTTCTGATGCAGTTAAATGACAGTAATACAATTACACTGGAAATGGAATAACTGCATTAGCTGAGCTAGTACAGTTTTCCTTCTTTGGGCACAGCACCATGCCAAGGGAACACCCGGTCCCTGGAGTGTGGCCACTCACGTTCGCATGCAAAATACTACCAAGGTGAATTATGAGCTCTTTTTTTCGTGGCTTACTACTGCCTTGCACAACAGGGACCCAATCCATGGCCCGGCACCCTACACACCCCAAAAGTGCTGCCATAACTATGCAACAAGAACTACTAATGCTAGCAGGCAAAGTATCATCCATTTTAAGCTCTGATTTTATACAATGCTCTGCTTCATCCTTTTTCAACAGGATTTTAAAAAACTAAAATCGTACTATTCATTCAAAATCAGTTAAAACAGTGCTCAGTTATTTTTGGAATACGCAGGCAGCAGCCCATGTAGACAAGGACTAACAACCAAAAACTCTGCTGTTAGAGAAGAGAGCCCCCCATGCCAAGCATGAATGGTGCCGGTGCTCCAAGAAGTACTTCCACTTCACCTCTGAAATACCACAGAGCTGCTTGCAGGGTGCATGAACACAGTGAGGCTTTATCTTGGCAAACTGACTGCATGACAGCCTCTTCACGGAAGCCTAAATTTCATCTGAATACTAATGCTAGCATTGTGTTGACTTCACAATGCAGAGTTCTCACACTCCCATTATCAGCTCAACCACCGTACAAATTTCCTTCATTATTGCTGCGGCCTCACATTCCAAAACCCTCCCTTGCAGGAAATTACATGCACTTCAACACTGACAACACATGAGATCTGACAAGTAAATATTCTGCTGCAATGGGATTTGAAATCTGGACTTCGAAAGCTTTCATCTCCAGATGATATCATATCACAGGCTTTTTCACGCGAAGCTTTGAAATTGTGGATCCCCTTTGCAAAGCCACAAAAAGAATCGCTGAAGAGTGTGAAATTTCAATTAATATTGGCTCCCAAAAGTTAAACGAACTAGAGAAAAATATTCAGGACATACATTTTTTCAAAAGGCTGAAGATTGGAAAAATCTTTAAAAAAGTATATTAAAAGAGAAAGAAAAAGTTCCTATCCTTTCAAATACATGAGTGAAAATCCAAGAGCGTTAGAGTTGCTACTTCAAGTTGTGCAGATCATATGAAAAGAAAACTGTACAGAATCAATACCAGCTCTGTCCTCAGTATGCAACGATGAAAATTTATCCCACACAACCAAATCCAAATTCAAATTTGAGAAACAATCCAGCTTGTGGAAGATTATCTTTGTTGGTGCTTTACAAATGCCGAAAGTCCCTATAGGAGGAAACTGCCATCTACAAAAGTGGGGAAGGAACACAGCTATAATGTGCTGTGTTTTGACAATCCCAGGCTGAGAAAAATTCCCTTTAGGGTCACAGGGCAGGTTTCAGCACTTTTCAGGCTGTAATAGACTGCAAAACTACTACAACCCAGCAGGAGGGAGATGCAGTTCACTCCATCATGGCCCTCTCAGCAGAGGCTGTTTCTGCAATTCAGCACCAATTCTAGGCAACAGAATAAAATTCAGCTCTGTGATGGGAGTAGGCATGATTTCCATCCTGCAGACGCTTTCTGCCGTTGCTCTGTGCCATTATGCCTGTAAAGCCCTGAGATCAGTTCAGCAGGCACCAATCCTGCACCATGCTCCCCTTTGATGCTTCAGCTGTTATCTGTGTGTGTAACAACCAGCTTTCCACTTTCTCTTTCACACGAACCTCATCATTTCAGTGCTCTGCATGTCCCACTGCATCACACACAGCTATATCCATGCTCTAGCAGACAGCAAACACAAGTGGAGAAGAAAGGTTCAACTATAACCACCTGGTGGGTCTGCATTTCTTTCCTCTACCCGTACACTGAGTTTCACAGGCATGTTAGAACACACTGTACCTGTGAGCCTGGAACCCGTCTGCCCTTTCGGTTAAAATCAGATAGCGTTTTAAGGAATTACTGGGGAAAGGAGTGACCGGCAGACAAGCCAACACGGTTACATGAGCTGTATATCCTCTGGAAACCAGGAAATTAAATAAGTAATTGGATTCTGTATTAATTGACTTTGTCTAGGTCAGTCTGAATTAGTCCAAAGGATTAATATTTGTGAAAAGAAAGAAGGAAAAACTCATGATCTCATTTATTTTTCCTCCCCAACTATCTGTTGCCAGCACAGGTTAGTGTTTCTCCTCTCCTTGTTTACTGCAGTTCATTTTATCTTCAGGCAGGCATATATTTTAATCTGAGCTATTCCAGGAAATTCTGTAGATGTTGCAGAATTGCTGCAGATTTTCATCAAGGTAACTAAACTCAGAAGATGTATAAATATATATTTTGTCTTTTTATTTGGCTTGATTTTCAGTTCTGTGCCTAGCTTTTCAGTTCTTTACATCTGCATTGCTGCACTAAGTCTCCACTTCAGAGGAATATTCCCCAAAGTGCCTGTTCCTTGAAACACTGTATTTTCTTTAAAAGGAAGAAGTGACTTTGTGGTCTGACATGGGAATACCTGAGGGATTTCTACTGAACTTACTGTGTGAATGTTGACAGAATGAGCATGAGACAAATAGAAGCTTTACTCTTCTAAACAGGGTCGTGGAAATGCCACTGTATTTATAACGGAACGTATAAATCCCCAGATCCCTTTGTTCATTGTTCTGCAAGAACTTGCTTAAACTAAACTAAACAAAAAACACTTGTGCAGCAATTCTGTTAGATTACACCAACAGAGAAATAAATGAATATGCTAGTCAAATCTATAGCGGTTTCTTTCCAAAATTCCTTGTTTTCTACTGTACTGATTTATGCCTAATGCAGAAGAAGACTTATCATGCACAAGTATATTATTAATGTTAGGTTAGAGGTAATGTACGGCAAGGTCTGCAATAATAAAACAGTCACTGGACTTCATCTGACAAACTAGGAAATCACTACTTGTGAATACCTCCTGTGTTTGACTTCTCATTGGCAGAGATGACATCAGTGGGAATATCGCTTGGTTACAATGCTCCACTTGCTACTAAAGCACTCTAGTCTCATCTTTATTTGGAGTGCATGTGGGGAGAAGAGGTAAAACAGCCACATCCAACTCTATTCATTCTTACGTAATTAAAAAAAACAGTGCCAAGCAGAACCTGAAAGACTCCAGAAAACTACACAATAAGGATGGACAGAGTGAGAGAACAGGACCAAATGAGTAAACAACTAAGATTAGATTAGGATAGAATTACACCACATTCGGACCCACTTCTCTTTACAAAATGGGGTGAATTTCTTCAGACGTGCTTTAAGTTATATGTGTGCATTCTCTGTCACACTGCGTGCTTTCCTCAGTCTTCTTTCTTCCTAGAGAGAAAAAAAGACACAAAAATGGAAAAGAAATGTATGCTACTCCCTACTTTCTATAGGACATAGTGAGGTATGAAAGACCTCTACCTTTTATTCTAAACTGGTGACATGACTTAATTTGCATTTGACATCTATGAGCACAATAAAACCCAGGGCACAGAGGGCAAAAATTCATCTGCACGCACAAAAAAATAGGGGGAATATGCAGAAGCCAAGAATCCTACAGTTCTGAGGACCACACTAAGGAAGGGCAACATGACACTTCTCTCCTGTCCATTTCTGGGCTGCATGTATAAAAATATCTCTAGCCCACTTCTGTTCCTTTGATGCAAAGAAGTTTGCATCAGTGTAAACGAGGGTATGTCAACACAGGATTCAAAGGCATAATTTTGGGTTGTGTGGATATACCCAACTTTTAAAATATCTAGTTTGTGTACTCAAAGCACTGTAGCTGTGGATGGAGTTCAACACATTTTCTGACTATGTTGCCAGAAATCATAAACTACCAAAATTTTGTCCAGACTAGGTCCCATTACAGAAACTATCTAACTCCATTTTCTTTCCAAACCCACAGAGATAAAAAAAGAAATAGGACACAAACCTGTATTTGTGTTACTCTGACCACAGCACTGTGACACAATCTCTAGTGCCATTGGTACTGCAGACAACAGCAGTAAATTAAGTGTGCTTGGGACCGTGCTGGCACTGAGGCCAACAGGGACACAACAGCCAGGGGAAACAGAACAGCCACAAAAAACCCTATTACCCCTCCGTACCGGATGGCTGCACACATACTGCCCACTGAGCGAGTCCCTGGCTTGTGCCTACTCCTGACCCATGGCCAGACTTTGTGTATGAGTACAAGCATGGCCAAAATTGTGCCAGCATAGCACTGAAGTAAGGCAGAGACCAAGCTAAAGGGTTGGATCTCTGCTCACCCATGTTGCTTAGCTCTTAGAGCATGTTCTGGGTTACTCGGGGTCTCTTCAAAACACCCAAGGACAGCTTGGGGGAGAGCTCACTCCAGGGGCGGTCTGCAACAGGCAGCAGAGATGTAACTGCACCAGGGATGGCTTAAAACAACCCCAGTTTCAGGCCCTCAAGCTCTTCCATATATCCTCCTGCCGCACCTCAGGGTATGCCACGCACCTCGTTTCACGCTGTGCAAGCAAGGCTGCAGAGAGCTGCCAACACAGGTATCATATTATTTCAGGTAATTCAACCCGAAAAGAGCCACAAAATAGTATTTATGCCTCAAAAGCATTGCTTGAGGCCCAGGGAGACCCACAGCCAAACACCATATAGCTTGGAAGCAGGCAGTGTACTAGAAAAAGATCTTGCCCTGAGTAATGTGGATGTGAGCCAGCTTGCCTCAAATTGTTCTGTAGCACCCTCCTATGAAGCAGGACAGAAGCAGCTTTGGAGGCACTGCTGAGATGCAGAATAACCAACAAATTCTTCCATTCCCCTTCCTATATCCACTACATCTAGAGCCTTCCCCTCCTCACCCTAGAATCTCTGTGACTTTCATAGCATGGACAATATGAACTCCAGTTTACTGGTCCCTTCAAATCCTTTACAGGCATTCTTGTGCACTGGGCATTTACAGAAGGGATGTGAGGCCCCTTGAACTGTCTGATACTTTGGGTCAATTTTAAAGTTGCCCTCAAATCCAGGACTGCAGGTCTATCTACACCATACACCCCTGTATTTGCCCAAAAGCAGTCTAGTTTGAAACTACCACACTTCCAACTCACCTCAGTTCACACCTTGACTGCCTCTTCAGTTTGTTCATCTTAGGCTGAGGGTTTGAGAATGGGAGGTCAGTAAGTGACTGTCCCACAAACTCCCTCATATTCCTCACTTCTGACCTTCAGTTCTCTAGTACCTCTCTCTGCTGTCCATATGAAGAGACCAGCTGGAAAAAGAGCCAAGAAATTCACGCACCGCTTCTGAGAAGGCCTCTATTTTGCAGCTAAGAAGCACAAAATGTGGGCTGCTCTGCTGAGCATTATGAAAGGAGACACAGATGGTGTAAGACAGCTCACGTGCTTCAGAATAATTGAGAGAGAACCTCAGGATAGACCTTACTTATCAAGGTAGACACATCAGACTTCCTTTGCAGATGGTGCACACCACGGCGTATAGATGTACCACAAGCTCTTCACCCCACAGAAGTAAAAGCTGCATGCCTTCTAAATAAAAAAGCCCACCACCACACAGCTAAAAGGAAGCAATCAATAACCTTGCCACTAGGTCTATTTCTTGAGTTTGACGAGGTGCCTGACGGATCAGAAATAAAAAACACTGTCTCTTTCTTAAATTATGGACACAAAATGATTTCCATTTTGCTGAAACAAACACACAGAAGAGAGAGGATCCTGTCCTATTTGAATGACACTGGAGACATTTTGTTTTTATCAATTAAAGTCTGATGCTGCTGCACTGGAATCAGGATAAGAAGTTCTAACTTTATTATACTTTTTCCCCTTTCCTAAGCTGTTTCTACTTTCTCCATGCAAAATACTTCTAGCTGTAAATTATTTCCGTGTTTCAGATTTATACAGAAATATGTATAAACCAAATGAAGAAAAATGAAAATATATTCCTGCAGCTGTTTCTGCCTATCACCTTTAATCTTTCATGCACTTTAAAATGTGTGCTTCCCACAAAGGGAGAGATCTATTTTTGCTTTATGTGAATATAAAAGTAATTTGTTGCCATAGCAATATTTTTTCCATCCAAATGCTCTGATCACCACAGTTGCTTCAGGTTTTGGGCAAACTGTAACTATCCCCAAAACCCATGTAAACCGTTATGCTTCAATAACCTCTTCGATTCCATTATAATCACATCTTTCTGCTAGACATTATTAACAAAAAATAATTAAATACAGATGTTTATGTCTATACAAGCTTACTCCCAGAGACCATTTTCAAAATCATTTGCTTGCATCTTGTTTAATTCAATTTGCATTAAATTCCTGTACAACAAATTAAAAAAAAAAACCCCAATCTTTATCCGGCAGGCGAAATTCTGAAGCCCACAGGAACGGCACACCAATCTAAAGAAAGATCTTAATCTCCTGCATGCTCTACTTTCTTAAATTCCCCCTCACCCCCTTGCATAGTGCTCTTTAGCAGGGTTCTCAGAGATGTTAGCCCTGTTCATTTCCATAGCAACCCTCTCTGCAGAGTGGAACAATTTGTTAAAGTTGTTGGGGTTCAGCCTTTGAAAATAGCAATACCACAAAGACTGTTATGAGAAGTGTCCCAGAGCTTGGGCTAGGAATCACAGGAACACCATTTTTTTCACCTTGATTTTCACCCTGTCCTGGGAACAGCAACTTCCACAGCTCTGGGAGGACACATCATGCAAGTTGGAACTATGGATCATGGAACATTCTGTGTGATTCTGTGTACAAAATACACAGCACCTGGCTGAACCTTACTATGTATTCTTATTGCAGTATTACAAAATCTTTAAATAAATGTAAAAAAGAAACAAATTAAACATATAATCCTCAAGATTTTAATAACAAAACCAAAACCAGAACACATAGACGTTGGCAGCTTTCCACTCTCTTCCACCTACACCTTAAGAGTGATTTCACAACACAGGGGATTTGTGTGAATTGAGGTCAACTGCCCCAGCCCGCTGACAGCGCTACCAGGCATGATGCCACATTCAACTCCACCAAAACCTCCTCAGTGGCCACCAGGTGCTAATATATCCGGTGAAGTTCTCTAGATGTGACCAAAGCTGAATCACTGTGCAGTTCCTTTGGAAAGAAGGCATTGTATGTGTGTGTTTGCATGTCGTTTTTTTACTGTTTCTGACTGGATAGGAGTCATGCACGTGTACCTGTTCTTGTTGCCTTGCACATGTTTTCAGCAGCCCTTGACTGCTTCTTTGTCTTGTTTGCTGCACACTCTTGAGTCTGCATAGCCTTGCTACACACTAAAGAGTCTGTAAACCCTTTGGGGACATTTCTTATATAACCCACTGTGCCCTGGCCTGGTAAGCTTTTCTGTAAACTAGAATATAAACATTAAACAAATATGCTCATTATAGGCTGGACATGCTACCACAGCATCTTATTTCGTAGAAAAATCTATCATATGCTTGCTTAATCCAGATGGAAATCATGATTTACTGTTGTGGTTAAATTGTCACCATCTGTTAAAAGTGGACACGCAATACAAAATGGTCTTTTTTTTCCAGTCTCTCGCTGCCACCCTGAAATGCAGCGTGCATTTTATACTTCTGAATACAACTGACTCCACTGCAGAGGCCCTTCCTTCCCGCAATCATTTGCACCAGTGATGCCTATATGTGTCTGCTGTAGAGCAACACAGAGGGGGAAAGGAGATGGCACAGAACAGCAATGTAATTGCAAGCCCATGAAAAGTGATCAGCGAGGCTTTAGTAGGTACTTACAGTATATAAACTGCCATAAAATACTCGCCTTAAGGTAAATTTTCATGGTCAGCCTAAGACAAACTAAATCCACATACTATTCCAACAACATGCATGTTCTTGCCTTCCCTTTTGCCCCAGTCTGCAAGTTTATGTCCACTCCCTTATGTCAGCATTAAAGCAAGACTGGGAAATCGATCTAGCCAAAAGTGTTTTTCTGTTTTCGAGTTTTGCCAGGTTAGTTTTCAGTCAGATCAGTTTCCAGACCTGGCTGATCATGCAACCAGCCATGTAAACCCCAGTGCAAGAGTGAAATTACCCCTTTCAAGGGCATCATGCACGGTGCAAAAGGAGGTCATTTAATCCCTGTTGTGAAAGAACACTCGTAACTGACTAGATTTCATATTGATAGTGTTGTCTAATACACAAAATAACTATCAATCAGCGTGCATCAGGCAGTTTACTGCCAGAGGAAACAACTTCCCGTAAACAGTGTTTCTGCAAGACAGGCACCTATTTACATCACTATTTTACAGATAAGGAAAGAAACTGAACCACATTAACTTTTACCCCTGAGGTCAAAGAGAAAATACATAAGGCAGGATAGAAGAAGAGATCTCCTGCCTCTGAATTCCTGTACCTTAACTACTTTCTTCACAAGCGCTCCTCTCTTTCAAGTGTGAGTGCACACGTATACACATATAGATTCATGTCTCATAAAGAAATGTGTCTAACTGTGAAAAACTGATTTTTGTGATCAAAAACAAAATAAAAACTAGTTTTAGAAGTTCTACCTTATTATAGGAGCAATAGAGAAAGCTAACAAGCAGAATGCACACAAAAGAATGTTGTACAGCATCACACATAGTGAGACTGCATTCTTAGTAGCAAAATTGTTAAGTGTTTTTTCCACCTTGGAATAACTAATAAAGACACATTCCATATTTTACACTGCTGACTTCTAATTGTGTTTTGAGATTTTTTTTGATTTAATGTGAAATTCAACAGGTGTTAATAATATTATCGCATCAAGGCATAGTGCTTATTACTATTATTTTACTGTTCAACTAAATACCACCTGATAGGTAGGGAACATAAGCTATTTTAAACACAATGGCAGATGAGCTCTGGTTTTGCTTATATCAACATCATGGTTTTAGAAACACCAGCTAACAACGAACTTTATTGTACCGAATGAGGTAAGTGATCAGGCACCGAACCATTTTCCTTTTGGCTGTCTACTTTCTCTCCCCAATCAGGCAGTTCCATGACTGGCAATGCTCCAGAAGGCATGGAGATTCGTAAATGCAAATATGTATTAAATATGCAAACATTATGGATCAGTGTGCCCTGAAATATGCATGTTCTTAAAACACAGCAACAAAGTTTCCTGATAATACCTAATGACATCTGACAGCTCGTATTCTAAACAGATTTCCTTCTGGAAGAAGCATTAGTAGGGAATACAAATAGAGGGATGCAGGAAAGCAAAATAAGTACATTTACAGGAAGAAAGAAAATGCAAGGGCAAATATAAAACTCCCCAGTGTCGACCATGCTACAGGAACTCCTGACCATATTGCAATGCACGGTGCAGAAGGTCTGTTCCCCCGTAAGACATGGCAGAGGGCTTGGGAGAGTCTGGGAAAGGAGGGACCTGAACTTGGGGGCAGAGGTATGCCGAAGAATCTGCAAGTATGCAGGCTTCCCAGCCAAACTCCCGTAGAAAGGAGGATGAAGCAACTGTAAAGGTGTCCAAGGGTGCAGACACGCAGCCCTCACACACACACCGCCAATCCATGGCTCATTTATCATGCTTTAGATCAGGGCTTTACGCTTCATGAGGTCAGGGATTTGTTCCCCCTTCCACATAGGCAAGCATCCATCAACATTGTGCAGTGAGTAGCTTCACCAGCTGGAAATAATGTGCCAGAGAAAAATTTTATTTAAATAAGCAAAATACTGGAAGGGCCGCTCTCACGGTTGCCTCCCTGCCTCCTGGAGCATGACTCCGCAGCTCAACTGCCGATCCCTCCATCTCCATATCCCTCTGCAAGTGAATGGCAGCGAAAGAAACCCACCAGGGCCATGTCATGGCCTCCCCTGTCCCAGCCTGGAGCTGGTCCCAGCTCTCGGGCTGGCTGAGCAGGGGTGTGAGGCCCTGAGGTAAGCAGCCCACCTGCAGCTGCACCTGGGGATGCCAGATCCCCCCAGCCCCTTCCAGTGCTCCCCCACCTCGGGTGATGCTTATAAACAGAAACGTGGACATTTACTCAGGTTCAGTATGTAATGGCAAAGAGTTTCTGTAACTCCGATCGTGTATTTCAAAAGAGGGAGAAAAATCAGTAGAGTTCTCCAGCATTTTCTGAACAATATGAAGAAGGATGCAGCTCGCTGAGGTGGGTGTTAAAGAAAAGGATCTGGGGGCATGGGCAATACTGCCATAAGACAAAAAACCTAGCCCTCAGACCTGACACATTTCATGACCTAAAAGGAAGAGGAACTGCATATAGCTCTAGCCAGCCGTGGCCTCTAGTCACCATTTCACCACTGACTTGCTGCACGAATTGCTCTGAATCATTGTGTTTCTACTTAGCTTTGGTTCCTTTCCAAACAGAGATAACGCATTTTGCCTCCTGTAGGGTGTTTCAGCATCCATGGGAGAAAAGCCATATGTGTGAGCCTTCTTGCTACTGCATGTGTAAAACGTGCCAGACAAAGTCCACTGTTTTGGTTTGTATTTGTACAGCACCTGGTGCGGTGTGGGTCCTTCTTTTTTACTAGGGCTTGCAGGCAGTTGCAGGCCAGTAGAATGTACATAGTTGATTACACCCATGCATGAATGCATGAGGAAAAATATTTTTTAGAAATATAAGTAAATAAACATTCTGGAAGACTGTCTCCTGAGGCAGACTATTTGCATCAAAAACCTTCCAAACTAGCTGGAAGAAAAAGCAGAGCAAGCATAATATCTGAATAAAAAAAATAAACTGTTGTAACAAATATAATGTCTGTATGAAATGTTCAAACCCTGGTCTTCCTTACAGAATGAAACAAGAATACCAAAGAAAGATTATCTTTTAATTTCAGCATTTATTTAATTATTTATTTGATATCATGCAAAAAAACCCCAAGAGATAGCCAGTTAAGGTCCTAATAATATAGATCCATGTGAGGGTTTTCTGATTTAACAAGTTCAGGTGATCCATCTGTATTTGAAGAAGTTAGGGATACAACTGAGTTCCTGATCACACTGATTCAGCAAACCCTTGCTTAGATGAGTAGTCCTCACTCTTCTGAAGTGAAGTTTCTGTCCACGTTTTTTTGTTCCTTCCTCTCTTCCTCCCTTTCCCCGTTTCCTCTTTTTCTTTCATTCTTTTCGCTAATTCAGCTCGTGCTTTTTTGCCAGAAAGTTTTTTTTTTTGTATTTCTGCTCTTTGAGGAGTCATCAGCATTTGCTCTTGGCAGTAGTTTTGTTTACATGGATAGAGAAGCCTTACCCACATAAAAGGAACAGGCTTACATGCCAGGTTTCAGTGGAACTGGACTTTTGTTCCTGATCTGCTGGTGTTTGTAAGCAACAAAAAAATTTTTACTGATCTTGCTCTTGGAAGGGGTCAGTGGGAACGAAGGGGTCAGTGGGAAACAGTGTTTGTCATCCACTGTGGCTAACACTTCAGAGTGGCAATCTAGTCCTGCTAGGTTTCCCAGTTGTTTTTCTAGTCAACTCCACCTCAGAGAGCCTCCAAAGGTGTCCCAGTCCAGCTTAGTTAGCTAAGAGCATGAGTTGTTTCCTTCTGGATCTGGCCTGGTCCTTTTAAAATTTTAAATCTTTGTTTTAAGGGCTGACAATTTTTTACTCTTATACTGCTGCCCTCCACTGTGCTCTTTTTTCATCTCCCCACCACTAAGTACACTTCTCTGTCAGTACCAGAGCTTGCTTACAGATTTTGCAAAAGCAGAACTTTGTTTTGCTGAGCCTCCCAAGGTCTTTAAGAAGTGGCTGCTCATTTGTATGCCAATTTCACATAAAACATGAGGGCAAATCCTCTAGGTACATCAACAGAGCTCATTAAATTTGGCGGAACCATGGTTCCAATTCACCCAGAAGTCTGCTGTACACAGCTGTCCAGCTCAGGAATTCAAAAATAAAACAACCTGGTAAAAAGCAATTTGAAAAAAAAAATTAAAAAAAAATTCTTTAAGGATGTGTCATATGTACCTTGAAAATAGTTTAAATTTCCTTTATATACATTATATGACTTTGAAAGTTTTGGGAGGGAAAAGTCATGCACATTGGAATATGAAATTAAGCAAAGAATCCTGTCATTTTTCTACTGACATGCAGTCTTTCATCTTTCATTACGAACACTGTCTAGCCAGCGATTATGCTGACCCTTTACTTCCTCTGGCTGTGCACTTCTGCCCTTATTCTAGAAGGCACCCAATTTACTGCAAATTGGATATTAAGAGAATAAATTATTAATATATTTGTAACCTGGAACACAATTATGAAGCAGTTCAAGTATGCAATTTGGATGGCCAGAAAAACTGTTTTCAGTGATGTATTTGTGTCTTACACCAATGACTGAAAAAATTATGGAGTAGAATATATTTTCCTGACATCTTTTACTGATTTATTTTTACTGGAGAAAGAAAAGGAAGACATCAGGAACTTGGGAAAGACGGGTGCAAGGACATTTTATTGGTTAAGAACTGAACCCAAAGCCTACTTCAGTCAGTTGGGGAACTCCCATTAACTTCTGATTTTTTTCTCAGAACATCATATAAAACATTACTACAAATGTGTAGTACACTTACAAATTCTAAACAATAGTACAACAGAGTCTACTTATCACTGTTGATGCTAGAAGCTAAAAGGGATTGAATAAATTAACTTGAGATGCTGAGCTTGGGAATCAAAAGGCTCACACAACTTATCCTGACATATGTTACAAACTGGGGTTATGCACAGATGTATCATGATGCTTTTATGTAATTTATGCATGCTAGCATTTATGTAATTTAAGGCATTGTTTAACAAATAGCAATGGATGTGCCATTGTATTCCAATTAAAGTGTTTGTCTTAAGTTTTATCCAAAAAACTCTGTAATGAGTGAAGAAACTTAAGTTACTAGTGAATTTTACAACCTCTGTTAATTGAAGAAGTGAAAGAAATGGCTAGCAGACAACTATGAAACCTTGTCTACCAAGTAAATAAGATAGTAAGACTTTCTCATGTGATATTTTCAATAACAAGAGGAAATTTGATGTTTGTTATGTAGCAATATTTTGTTTTCAATAAACCCCATTCATCTAGAATACATTAGTAATTTAGTTTTGTAGTGATCCTAGTGATAGTCAGGGTTTTAGAAAGTCACAATGATAGTACCATGCACAATAAACAGTAAAATAGCAAATTCTGGGTCCTAAAATGACATGAAGGATTTTATCTCTTTGATTTCAAAGAAGTTGTGGCACTTCAGAAGGACAGAAAATTTTACCCTTTACTATCAGTTCTAACAGATATGTGGCCAATTATTCCCATAAATCCACTCATATTATCAAGTGCCTAATAACTGATACTATCATTACATTATATGCTAAAACGTTAGTGGGCCATAAAACTAGCTGATACTGTGATTGGTGATATGTTAATGGGATAAATCAAAGGTGACACACATGCTAATGTTTGGTAAAATGTTATGCAAAATTTTTTTTTTTTTTTTTTTTTTTTTTTTTTTTT
>Ga0065711_1043554_pt1 | contig 14657 bp, 11 predicted proteins | sample Hoacrofraction12_FD_59098 | JGI IMG/M metagenome (GOLD analysis project Ga0065711, IMG submission 59098) | Hoatzin crop microbial communities from Cojedes, Venezuela - Epithelial fraction 12 v2 (version 2) | ecosystem: Host-associated > Birds > Digestive system > Esophagus > Crop | place... | reverse complement strand
ATCTACCCAGCCAGTCATGCCATCGTAGAAAGCTATCAGATTGGTCAGGCATGATTTCCCCTTGGTGAATCCATGCTGACTACTCCTGATAACCTTCTTTTCCTCTACTAGTTTCTCCTTAGTTTCATTCCCTGCATACTGATCTTCTCCTTAGTTTCACTCCCTGCATACTGATATTCTTCAAATTTTTCCTTCATGTTGATGCTGAAGTGGCAACTACATTTTTTTTAGGGAGCAAATCACTCACCATGGGCTCCTTCTCTGAAGTCCTCCAAGAACCATATGACAAAAAACTTTAGCTTGTATCTCGCTTTAGCCATAATCCAAGCCAACATATAATGTCAACAGCAGCTTTTTTGAGCAGCACAGCCTTTTTTAACTTAAATTTTGGCTATTGAGCTCATGGCAAACAGAGGACCAAACCCTCCTGGCATATAACAAATCATCCAACTGTGCAAATAAATAGCTAAAAGCCAAACACAAGGAACAGCTCTGTAACAGCTCTCAGTCCCGTTCCCAGTCTGAGGAGTTAGATACTTTCAGGAAAATTTGTCACTGTAGAGAAGACAAAAAAAAAATTAAAAAAAGAAGAGTTCAAAACAGAACATAACAGATAAACTCAGGTCTAACAAGAAAGGTGCTTGGGATCTTCAACACTTCTGCTTCCTCTTAAAGATTCCTTTTCCTGGTGGTACCTTTTCATGCTCTCTTTGATAAACACAATTAACGTAGCCTCTTATTAAATCCATACAAGCTGTTGGGCCAGACACACAGCTATTATCAAGATGTCTAGTTCATCAAGGTAAACATGAACAATAATTCCATCAGCTCCAGGAGTTCTCTGACTGATGAAAATTGTGCAGCTGCACACTGGGCCTAGATTAGGCACATATGGAGAATATGGTAGTAGCAAAAATGGATTAACGAATGTTTCAGGTCTAAAAGATGATGGAAGTAAGGGAAAAAGTAGTGATTACTGGTGGCTTGTGGTGCAAGAGGACTGGGACCTGTAGAATACATCTATGATACTACTTGAGCTTTGCTGTCTGATGAAGCTAGGCTGGACCTGGGCCTGGACCTAAGGCCTGTGTTCAACAAAAATTGGAAAATATAAGATCTTACGGACAGTGAACCTTGAGAACTGCAGCCACCGCATAGATTTGCATTTCTTCTTTACATGATCTGAAATGTCTTCAAGGACAGTATTGCATCACTGGCATTATTTGTGTTGGGACTTTGTTCACCTTATCTAAAATATTAATAACTAGCAAGTGATCCTGGGAATGCTTGAGGCTGAGGTGTTAATTGAGACGGTGAAATGAGATCTTATAATCTAATAATAATATACAGGGAAGTCTCCTGTCTCCACACAGGTTCCCCTAACAAAAGGAAAAAAATAATCTTCTGTTTTTATACAGACAATTACTGATTTGTATTTCCTGACACAAAATCCGGCTGGGAATTTAGTGCTAGCAAAAATTGTTAGCTTCATCCCTCATACCTAAAAAACGGAGTGCCCTTTCCAATCCTTTATATTTTATCAAACAATAATATTTTTCAGTTTCTTTTAGCTGATTTATAAATAGACTTCCTTAAAATAAATTTACTTGCATTGATTTGCTTGCAGACCCACTGTTAACAAGATTTGCTTCATTATGAACGATTAGCAGAAGTCTAATCGTTGCTCAGTAAGCAATAAAATCTAATTTATCACTTCAATAAGACATTTTGCAGGATGCCAAACAGTGGGAAACTTTTAAATTAGGAGAAAAAGAATGCATTTTCCTCATGTAGATAATGACTGACACTCTTTGTGTCTTTTCTGTAGGAAAGAAAAATATAAAAATCCACTTTAATTGGAGTGCCATTATAAAGAGTAACTATCCTTGATGTCTTTTGACTTTGATGATTATTGGTCTTCTAAAACTGCAGATACTATATAAAAGTGTTTTTCCTTTATTTATGGACCAAACTGCAAAGACATATTTCATTCTTCTGTGAAAACAGATCATACAAATAATCTGAATATCAAAAGAAATATTAGCCTTTAAAATTTATCTCCTGTGCACTCAAGTCTAGTCTAAGAGCATCTCTTTTCTCATTTTTGCTGACATAGGTTTCCTGGGGATGCATAAGGTTTATGATTTTTCAGCAAAGTAATTTAAAAAAAGAAAAAAAATGAAAGCAAGAAGTTTTCCTGAACAGATACTGCAAACTATTGTCAGAGATTCAAAAATTCCAGGCTTCCGCTTGCTACTGAGAGAAACCTGACTCCTACCTGAATGAGAAGAGGTCATTTTAAGCAAGGTGTTGCTACATCAACTGTGCTTATCAGGATATTATTTTAATTTCCCAGATAGCTTTCAGAAACAAAATATTATGTCTCATCTCGGATTTGTTTGCAGTGGAGAGTTTTATTGCTTTGGGCCTACAAAGCCACTTTTATTTAAAGTGGCACTAATTTCCCAGCATGGAATAAAGTTCTTATTGCAGCGTAGCTTGCTCCCATTTACTGGTATTTTTATGCAGGACTTTCATTTTAGTAAATAAATTATAGCTCAAATTAAAATAGCATTATCAATAAATTTAAGTGTCCAACAGAAATTAGGTTCTAATGAAGATAGGACAAGTACTAACAAAGAAAGTATAAGTGAGTGATTCTATATATTATGAAAGGATTGTATGAATAACTGGAGTGTTAGAAGTAGCATATCTTCTCCACGTATGAAGAGGCTTGAACTAGCAATGTTTGCAGTGATCACTGCACCAAGTTGAGCTATTTGTAAATGTGCGTCAACCATTTAAGTGAAGGAGAAAAAATAAACCAGATACTGTCCTAACCACAGTAAGAGTGCCCCATATGCGGTTGACCACAAAACCTGCTGGGTCTTAACTGTGCCAGCACAATTGGTACTTGGGTTTTGATACTCTAAGCTCAACCTCAACCCATTAAAGTTGAGTGAATGCATAAGCAGCTTACTGAATCAGAGCTATAGGTAGTGATAACACGAATAAATGAAATGATGTAAAGTCATCAGACACCAAAAATCTCCAGCTCTCCCATTAGGATAGGATTAGGCCCAGACTAGTAGTAAATGAGCACATACCATAAAAGAGCATTCAAATGCAGTTTTAAACTCAGGGCTCAGTTTAGTGTTCCATGAGCAATTAAAGCTGCGTTACCACCCGCACCCATGCCACTGTCTGAACTTGGTCTGGATTACCCCAAACCACCATTTAAACTAGTCAGATCAGTACCTAGTCAATATATAATTGCTGTTATACAGCATTTGTTCAAATATATGGAGTGAAGTAATTTCATAAAAATGGATTTGTGAATAAAATTGGCTGATTTGTTCAGGTTTATTCACTAAAAAATATGTTGAGACCAAATTTTCCTAGGAATATGTAAAAAAATGGCAATAGTTTCAGATACAGAACAAAACAAAACAAAGAAAAGCTGTGATAAAAATCATTATTTCTACATTGCTAGGCACCATTTCCATTTTGCAGCTGAGAAACTCAGATGCAACAGGACAAAATGCGATTTCAAAACCCCTTGGTTATATTGCGGAGCAGCCCTTGGGCAGGACTGCACTTGATGCTCCTGGCAAGCCCTGAGGGAGTGCTGGCCTCTGCTTCGGCTGTGGGAAGTTGAGCACTGGAAGAAACAAATTTTAACAGTGGCCAATGCATTACATTTTTATCTCCCCAACCACACACTGTCACTAGATAATTTCATAATCCACTGTAATTACCTTCCAGTTAAAATGGTAGTTTTTATACATAAGTCTAATCTTTCTTTGATTTTTCTCCTTCACTCTGTCACTGGTGTTGAAAGATGTATTGAGCTTCAGCTTGTGTGGAGTAAGAGAGGGGCAGAGTGACACGAGTGCTTTTGGATCTCACTTCATAGATGCATCAGGATCTGTAATAAGGCAAAGAGCAAACTCTACTATTACGGCCAAGCTCCAGGCTGCAGGGGTTAGTTCTGACAAGGCATCCAGGGACAGCATAGTGAGGTCTGCATAAACAGAAAGAGAGCAGAAAGGAAAAGAGGGGAAAAAAAGGAAGGAAAGGAAAGAAACCCAGCTCGTTTAATTTTTCTCTACTCTTTATTTCCTTCCATTTCCTCTGCTCTGCTCAGAAAGTGTCTGTCTAAAGTTGAGTATTGAAAGTAAATAAATGAGTACCTGATAAAAGTGAAATTTGGAACAGAACAAGAAGCACTAGCTTAGTTTTATTAAAAACTGGGCTTTAAGACAAGATGCTGGAAATGCTTCTGGGCCCCAGGCTGGGGAAGAGGAGCAGGAAGAAATAATTGGTGTGAAGAGAACCCCCATTTTGTTTGCAAACTTTTACCTAAATTATAGAGAAAAAAATCTGAAGATACTAACAGAAACCTTTACTCCCATTGATTGTCCTTTGACTGGTCACCACACTGCATTGCTACTTAGGATACGGAAAAATTTAATCTTACTGGAAAACCTTTGTCCTGACAGCAAGATTTTCAAACAAGAATAAATCTGCCCAAGAAATGCAGCCCTCTGCATAGCTCGGGGAATGGGTAGTGATGGTTCTTTGATGTTCATTCTCTTGGAAAACAACTTAACTTAGATCACATTTGCCCTTCCTCCTGCCTGTGGCATTGGCTTCTAAGAGAGTTGTCCTGCTTAAATTTTAGCTTTGAATTAAGAAGTTCAGTGAGGGAGCATTAAAATTGGTTCTCACTCTGACTTTGAAAGTTAGTGTTCAACTTCAAAAGGAAATCTAGCTGTCGATGAATGCTGCTGAGCCAAACAGCTAGGCAGATGTTGAAAGAAAAGACATTTTAGTTTCATCTTGTGGGTATGGAGAGGGGAAATGAGGAATCAAATAAGAAAAGTGAAGAAGAGAAGGGTAATTTAAGAGGAAATACAACCAAAGGAAAATGAGGAAAGAGAACTGCTGTGCTGAACACAAAAGTAGCTGCAAAACAACCATAGCGAAAAAGGAGCTAAAGAAGCGCCCTTGCGTGTCACCTTTGAGGTGCGTTGTGTCAAACCAGCCTCTATAGTGGTAACACGATTCATCTTTGTGGCAGGCCACAGGGAAGTGACAGTCAAACAAAGCTCTCCTTTCCTCAGCCATTTCTTGCCCTGCTCTCCTCTTGTTGCTAAAACATTAGGAAATATTCTTTGTAGAAGTGTGGGTTAATTGGCTCCCAAGTAGGTCTGTTAACATCACTTTTAACCTGAAGTGCTCTGAATCACCTACTCTTCATCCAAAAAACTGCCTCCTCTCTATACTTCTCAACTGTTGTCCAAACATCCCATAGACTGGATGTGTACTTCCAATCCACGAAATGGACACCTCACATTAGGTAACAGGTTTTCCTTTTCGGAGGTCATCCTTCACCTGCTGACATCAGAGAGCACTGCAGACCACTTGCTAGGGCTGGAAGACTCAGGTGGGGACATAATTGTCTGTTCTGTGCTTCTGGGTTATTCTTCATGAATGTGACTAAGCAGATGGATCACTGGAAGAGTGTGAAGACATTTTATAGTTGTATATTTAATAGATGTGTATGTCAGTCTGAAGAAATCAATACAGTAAATATTTAATCTCAAAATACTATTAACAATACACACCAGCTAAAGATTATTCCTGTCTGTGGGAGCACTTCTTGAATACCTTAACACTGAAGTGTCTCAGGATACTCTAGAGAAACACAAAACTGCCAACTAGTGCAGACGCAGGGGTTTTTTTTCCAAATCATCTGTGTGTAGTCTTATCCCTTCACACCAACATACAGGTCAAAACTTAAAATGGTGAAAAACTTGATGGGCACAATGGGTACCCAGTGTGGCACTGCACGAGACAGCATGCAATGAACATAGCAATGTCTCTTCTTGACCCGAACAGATACACAAGTGTAGCATTTACTTTGCCAGTCATCTGTGTAGGTTGGTGTTACTTTAGAGCACTGTGTTCCTGCTATCCTGTATAGGATATAACCTGAGCTGTGTAGCAGTATTTTTAGATGTAGGAGGAAGGAGAAATAGTGAAAAATAATGTTCCCATATTCTACTGCTACAGATCATGCTCAGTATTAGCAACAGCAGAGGCGTCCTTGTGCAGCGTGTGGGGACAGGTGATCACCCTGGGTCTGTGGAGCCAATAGTCAACTCAGTTTCTACCGTAACGTGCCAATGTAAAAGATATGTTATGAGGGCAAGGTTTCTGGAGCATCCAGAGGGACTATCTTTAAAAATATATATATATATATATATATATTTCTGAGTTGCGCAAAAGTGTAATTGCTATCATCTTAAAGCAGTAGCATGGTATACATTACCAGGGCCATTCTGAGCCAAGTAGCAAGTCAGAATGAAATATTCTTGAGGAGAGAAAGCCAAGGCTTTTGATGGAGATCAGACCCTTCCCATCCTTGCTTTCTGGAACAGAGGGTGAGTGAAGCAGGCGGAGATGTGGTATCTCCCAGATTTCAGCTTCGGACCTCTTTCTTACCCAGGTTTGAAAACCTGCTTTTTCATGTCCTCCCAGGCACTAGAGGTGTGTAGGTTATGAGAAAACCTTAATCTCTGTTTCAGACTTTGGTCCCTTCTCCATTTCACTTACATTTCCCTGATATAAGTAACCCCTCTCCTGGCTTTCCACCCTCCAGAAAACCCAGTATACTGAGCAATTGTTTACTTGCCTTTGCTCTGTAGGAAACACACATGCACCTATGTTAAGTGGGACCAAAACAACTGCTTAATATATGCCCTGCAACAAGGCCTAGCTCTGTGCCATCGCATCTAACAGCCCTTTAATCCAGAACTTTCTCAGCTACATTTTTTTGATTTATACTCCCTTTACACCAAATGGTTTGGGACAAAATCTTTCCCCTATTTTATTTCTGCTGGAAAACAGTAATAGAAAGTCATCTACCCATACACACAGTATATCATCATCATTTTTTGCTGTGATGACAAATTTAATGAAAAAATTATATTTTTATTGGTAGTGTTTGCCTTGTCCCGGAAAAACAAAATTTTATTTGATTTGGAGCTACTTAAGGGCTGGATTTCACCCGTTTTATGGTATTTCTTGCCACTATGCAAGATAAAACATTTAAATATAAACATTTTGTAACTCAAGCTATGTAATAATTAAATGTAAAATCTGTAAATAATTAAATCTAGGAATTTCTGGATTAATTAGTTGTGGCAAAGGTAGATATGCGAAAATGACGGTCAGGTTTTTCCTTAACAAAATAGAGTATTAAAACACGATCAAGTTTTGCAATACAAAATGAATGAAAGGTAATTAACTTATTTGAACCTTTTAAATCTCTCTTTTCATACTTCATTGTGGTACTTTTCCATTTATTATTTTTACAGAACCTCACTAATGGAGCTCCAATTATTTTTAATCATTCTCATCTGAATAACCTTTCAGCCTGGTTTTCCTGTTCAAACTATTTATAAAGGGTATGCAAATGCTCTGGGAATTTAAGAAATACACCATGTGCTGAGAGCTAAGCACAAATGTCTTCCAACTGTGCGTGCATGTACAAAAAGCTTTGTTTGAGGAACTCCATCCTCCAAGCAACTTATTCACAGGGACCTTCTACCTCCCAGACAATGGAACAAATTAAAATAAACAGAGCTTTCTGCCTTTTCCCATTTTCACTCTTGCATACATTACCCTGACTGACTTGGCATGAGGAACTCACAAGACATGGAGGTGGCACATCATCCATGTTTCCTCCTCACCAGGTCAGCAGCCAACATGGAAATCTCTCAGCACTGCAAGCCTCCTATGGTATTTCCCATGGGAAGATATTGATAGAGTCAGAAATGGAGCTGAAAAATCTTCATGTTACCAGAAGATGTGTTTTGCAATGTGAGTCTGTATTTTCTTGATCGTTTCCTTGCAGCACTCTGAGGAGCAGTGTTATCATCCAAAAATGAACATTGTTTTTTAAGTGCAAAATGAAACACATTGACTGCATCCCTGGAAGGGAAAACTGAGGTAGTAAAGTAAATGGAGTTTGTGGGCTTCACATGTCCTAGAAAGAGGAGTTGGATCTCAAACATGGTGCTCGCTGAAATGTCACCCTGACAAGCACTCACAGGGAAATCAAATTCCAGCTGGACTGTGTAAATCCACAGGTAGGTCTGGGCGTAACAGCTGCCCAGGACTGCAGAGAGCTGTGAAATCCCTATATAAAAGCAGTGGTTTGCTCACAATACCAACAATCGCTGAAGAAACATGCCATTTCCAACAACCCACACAGCCTAATACCTGAACTTTTAACTTGGTGCAGTGCCTGCATGACAGAGAGGTGCAAAGTTTGAATGCTTGCAATAGATTCAGGGAAGTGAACATCCAAAACTCGCTGGAAATGACAAATAATGGTCACAGTGGGCCACGAGTGGTATTTTTTTACATAACAAGTCAAGCACCTTCTGTCAAAGCTGGCACAAATCTCAAGGGGCTGAGTAAGGCAGGGAAAGGCATGACAGCATCAAACTCAGTTGTATTCTTTACTACTGGAGAGTGAAGGTCATTTCTTTAAATAAGATTACCAACCTAGATCGTTCTTGACACAAGACAAATACCTTTATCTTAACATCCAGACAACTTCTAGAACCAAGGGAGCACATGGCAGGAAAACAAGGAAAACAGAAGAAATGCAGAAGTAAAAATGCCCGATAATTATGCCCCTTGTGAGCTGAAAAACACATTTGATTCCAAAAAAGGTAACAGGACCTGTCAAGGTTTCCCTGATCAAGAAACAGTGAAACATAAAGTCTCTTTATTATAAACAAGCCCGGAGCCTCCTCAAACTGTTACCACATTTAGAAACTTCAACCTGCCTTGTCTTTGCCATTGATTTACAAGGGGTTACTACGGACAACTCAGGTGAAAAGAACACTCTTTTTTTTCCTAGCATAGCATCTCCCATTGCCTTTATTACAACCTTAAGGGCAAGTACCAGCACAGATAGGAAACTGTAATGTTAAAACAATCACAGATTTGTAAACTGAAGATTTAAAAGACCCCCAGCAATTTAGTCTCAGAAAAGCTGTTAAATGAGGATAAAGCCTTAACTCTCCAAGGCAGATATTCTGAAATTTGTGTGAATGATGAATGCAACAACAATAGAGTCAGAAAATTTGATTTGAAGTCCACTGTTTTCACAGCCTCTGAGGAACAGAGAACTAACTTACACTTGAGCAAGCTTCCTTATAACTGTGCTGTTGTGACACAAAAACAGCAGTACATTTTTCATCTTGTTGGATTTACATTTTGGAAAAACCTGGGAGGATTAATACCGATTCAGGGATAAATGCATTGTGCATGAAGTAGCATTTTGTCAGAAAAAGGACTTTACATCTCTTCAGCAGAGGTGGACACAATTTTGCAGTTCTCACCCTTCATTACAAGAGTTCTGCTGTTGTTCTAATATACATCTTATTTATAAATAACTCACTGGAGTTTCACATGTACAACCACATTACATCTCATTAGAGTCAAACCAGTGGCAATACTGCATGCCAGTCCCTGGAAGGGGAACAGACAGAAAATGGGAACTGACAGAACAATCATTTCTGTACATCCCTCTTATTGCCCCACTTTTTGGGAGCGTTCAAGGCTTTGGGCTCATTAAACATCTGCCTTATAATAAGCAAGATATTTTATTAATGTTCAAAATACTTCACAACATTCACAAAAAAGGAATAGATTCATTTTTTTATGAATTCCCCATGATGAGGATTTTTTTTTGTATTGTTCGGGCTTCTGCTCAGACTTTAAAACGCCTTTTCTCTCCTTTCACAAGGTCTGTTTGACAAAGGCAAGAAGTTGTCCTTCAAGCTATGAAGTCACACAACCATAAGCACAGGGAAGGAGCATGTGTTCTCTGTTAGATATTCCTAATCAGCATGACACTTCAAAGAAGTTACTTAATGCAGTACAAAAATGACCTTGGATTATTACTTTGACTCATATTTTATGTTGTCAGTCTGCAGAATTTTAATTAGAATTGAGAGTTCAGGAAATCACTATATTCGATCCATTGACTTGTTACAACCCTGAAAATTATTGTAATTTAAGCAGTAGCAGAACAGGAAGAGGGCTTTTGAGGTATCATTTTAGGAAAATAGCTCCAGGTTATTTATAATAGGCAAGGGGATACTTGTAATTCGTTTTCCTCTCGACGTATTCATGTCTGGCTGAGGTCTTTCTGATTCTGAAAAGCTTTATACAGCTGGCTACAGACTTAACAGGGCAAATGTTCTGTCCCTTTTCTGTCCACAGGGTTGAACGTGCTACTCCCAGTCCTTGCTGTTTTGTGACCCAAATCTGCACCTTGTTTAAGATGTCATTTGTAGAGGTTGGGAAAGCAATGGAAGGAGCTTTTTTCCTTGACATGATTGTTTTCAGGTTGGTAACAAAGAATCCCAGTAAACTCCTGCCCCCTCAGCTAGAAGTTGGCGTGAGTTTTGCACATCGGTTCTTTTACGTATTCCAGTACAAACCATAGGAATTCAAGAATTCTCATCAGTGCAGTTATGCTGAAAGTAAAATATCCTGTGCTTGGCAGAGGCTGTGGCCAGTTGTGGCAAGAAACTCTGCAGGCAGCCAGCAGTGGAGAACACACACCAGGGTCCCCAACCTGTGAAAAGTTAAAGATTGAACCATGCCTCTGTTAGCATCCCATGCTTATTCCCGAGTTGCTTCTTTCCTGCATAAACCCTACAACAAGTAACCCTGCCCTCTCATAACTTCCTTTAAAAAGCCCTGGAGTGATCTTGTAGTTAATGTCCATTGCTATAGTTCCTAATCACCTTGTAATACTGAAAAAGGATGAGTTTTTTTAAAGTAGCTTACTGTCCCCTGGTGTTTAGCTTCAGCCATATCATATGACAATGAGTTCTGCAAATGAGTTGTAAGTTGTGTGAGAAAGTGGGTCTGCTTTTCGAATTTCACCAGCTTTTTTAATAGCATGATTCTAGGACTGGCTTCCACCATCTCAACAAAAAAACATATTTCTGAGTGTACAAAGCATAAGGTTTAGTTTCCTCTCCTGCTATTGTTGGACACATGATCATATTTTCTTCGGATAGGAATAAGCCCAAGACTTCCTGCAACAGGAAATGATGTTAAAAAAGTTGTCCTCTGCAGCTTCTAAGAATTTCTACTTCCACCCCAAAGGCGCTTCTTTTCTGGGAATAGAAAGTAGTTAGCAAAATAATAATAAAAAAGGCACAGCAAAAGGTGATTGTATGTGGCCTCTGACAGAACATCGTTCCCCATTCTGCACTCTGTCCTAGCCAGAATCATCACTTTGGTTTATTAGCAATGACAGGCAAATGAAGAGGAAAATATTTCTTCTTTGTTAAAGGTACCGAATACCACTAAAAATCAGGTAAATGCTTCTGTGCTATTTGTCTTCAAAATGTTGTCTAAAGACATATTTTTGGACTGCTTTTGTATATTGGTACTGTTGCATGCTGTAATAACACAGAAAAAGGGTTTTGCTGTAGCATAATTTCATTGATCTTTGAGATTCAACCTATTGTTTGATTTCCCAAGAAAAGGAACTTTGCTTTTATCTTAAACAGCTTTCTTACAGCCATTTCAAAAATACTGGAAATTAATTTGCTTTTCCATTGCCTCAGGAACTAGATAAGTATCTTTAAAGTTTCAATTCTGCCTACATGCAAAAAGTGTGTAAGGCTGGGCAGATATGGGCAAGCAAGATATTACAGTCCACTCACCATTACTCCGAAAGGCTTTAAGAAATGGTGGGAAAATAGAAAGCAGTCATTTTGACATTAATTGACATCAATTGGAGAACACTTAGATCAAAAGGAAATACTGGAAAAGCAATCCTAAGAAAAGTCAGCATGGTTTCTTCTTCTGCAAAACAAAGCCAATCTAATTTGTTCCAATTATTCAAAGCTATACTAGGGGTGGGAAAATCTTCTGGATTTGTGAACTTCTGAGACTACTTTCTAGGTTCACAAAAACCAATTAAGCCCCATGAATGGATTTGTTAAAATGTAAATAAAGATGAAGCAATTTTACTTGTAGACTAAGGCCAAATGGCAACGTGACTATAGAGGCTTCAATCTTCAGCCACTGAATACTCGCACATTTTGGTTGTGTTTCGTGCACAAGGTATGTGCTTAAGGCACTACAGCCCATTGAGACATCCTTACATTCCCTCTGTAGGGGCAGGTGAAGAGCCGTTCGTTTTCCAAACAGTCCGAACGACTCTGCTCACTTCCACAGTTTTTGTAAGGTTACTGGATTATTCAGAAAAAAAATGCATGTGGCTATATATTACTGATGATACCACTTACTGAGCTAATATCAGAGTCCTGATGCGGAGCCCCATAAACAGGAAGCCTGAACCCCTCTTGGTCCCAAATCTTGATACAGGTTTGTCTTGGTCTTCCACACTCAAAGTTTGGTAATGTCAGTCTCTTCCCAATAGATTTACTTTGTATCAGTGAACTTCTCAAAGCTGTGTTGGGTCTGAATGTCTCTCTCAGACAACATCTCAGCAATCATGTGCCTTTCTGAGCCATTCCCACACTTCTGAGACTGGCTTGTGCTATATTCATTGTGCTCCCTGTCTTTTTCAAAACAGTTCAACATCTTTGGTAGCATAACTCTTTTTCCCTGACAGCAAAGAAAACTTGTAGCCAGGTCTTTATCTATAGTAGGGAAGTACCAAGCTGGGGAATACCCTTTCCTATCACCAGTGACAAGGGGTTTGAGGCAGAGAGTACAAGCTGAATTGAATTGTGGACACCAGTGACAAGTGGCTTTCCTCAGGGGTCGGTACTGGGACCGGCACTGTTTAACATCTTTGTCAGCGATGTGGATAGTGGGATTGAGTGCACCCTCAGCAAGTTTGCCAACGACACCAAGCTGTGTGGTGCGGCAGACACACTGGAGGGAAGCGATGACATCCAGAAGGACCCGGACAGGCTTGAGAGGTGGGGTCCATGCGAACCTCACGAAGTTTAAAAGGCCAAGTGCAAGGTCCTGCACATGGGTCAGGGCAATTCCAAGCACCAATACAGGCTGGGCAGCGAGTGGACTGATAACAGCCCTGTCCAGAAGGACTTTGGGGTGCTGATTGGTGAGAAGCTCAGCATGATCCAGCAATGTACACTCACAGACCAGAAGGCCAACTATATCTCAGGCTGCATAAAAAGAAGGGTGGCCAGCAGGTTGAGGGAGGGGATTCTGCCCCTCTGCTCTGGTGAGTCCCCACTGGGAGTCCTGCATCCAGCTCTGTAGCCCTCATCACAGGACAGACATGGACCTGTTGGAGCAGGTCCAGAGGATGCCACAAAAATGATCAGAGGGCTGGAACACCTCTCCTATGAGGAAAGGCTGAGACAGTTGGGGATGTTCAGCCTGGAGAAGAGAAGACCCTGGGGAGACCTTCTAGCAGTTTTCCAGTACCTGAAGGGGCCTACAAGAATGCTGGAGAGGGACTTTTTACAAGGGCAGGACAGGGTGTAATGGTTTCAAGCTGAAAGAGGGTACATTTAGATTAGATATCACGGAGGGTGGTGAGACACTGGCACAGGTTGCCCGGAGAAGTTGTGGCTGCCCCCTCCCTGGTAGTGTTGAAGGCCAGGCTGGATGGGGCTTTGAGCAACCTGGTCTAGCCGAAGGTGTCCCTGTCCATGGCAGGGGAATTTGGACTAGATGCTCTTTAATATCCTTTCCAACTCAAACCATCCTATCATTCTATGATTCTACAAAATTGGACCTTGTGGGAAGTGTTTGTTTGTTTGTTTTACCATGCAGGTGGTCAAATATTCGAACAGGTTGTCCAGAGAGGTTGTTGAATTCCCATTCTAGGGGATATTTAAAGCTTGAGCACGCAGGACCCTAAGCAGTCTGATCTAAATGGCCTTGCTTTGAGCCCCCAGACACCTCTTCTGAATTAGACCACTGAACATGTCAGTGATTTTACATGTCTTGCTGAACTGGGAATGGAGACTTGTTAGAGAAACGGATCTGATGATAACATTTTTTCCACCCACAGGTCACACTAAAATATTATGTTCAAGTCTCACAGAAATTTGCAGTGGTATTTTGTCCTTTAACTTCCTTTCCGCTTTCACTTCATTCCTGAAGACCAAAAGAAGGACTATTAACGATAATCATTTATAGCCTTAACACATCTTCTAAACCACATCTCCTTTCAAAATGTATTGTCATTCTTGTATTTCATTTCTAACTTCGCTTATTGTCCTTTATTCTCGTGTTCTGAAAATAATTCAGAATCTGAAATGCCTGACAGTGTTATCATTATCGTAATTTACAATCATCTTCCTTTCCCCCCCACTACTCAAATAATATAGCAGGAAAAATGAGAGCAGTTCAGGACTATTGCAAGCATTATTATCGTGAAAAATTCACCTAAAGCTAAATCCAATAAGGAGTTCGAACTAGGTTCAAAGGGGGAAGGGGACATAGCCCACCTCACTAGGAATGAGCCCAGGCTTGGTGTGCCAGGGTCAGGGGTGAGATTGACAGCCCAGCTCAAGTGTGTCTATACCAACGCACGTAGCATGGGCAATAAACAGGAGGAGCTGGAAACCATTATACAGCAGGATGGCTACGACATG
>Ga0065711_1043553_pt1 | contig 14657 bp, 13 predicted proteins | sample Hoacrofraction12_FD_59098 | JGI IMG/M metagenome (GOLD analysis project Ga0065711, IMG submission 59098) | Hoatzin crop microbial communities from Cojedes, Venezuela - Epithelial fraction 12 v2 (version 2) | ecosystem: Host-associated > Birds > Digestive system > Esophagus > Crop | place... | reverse complement strand
CTACGAGGATGATGAGGGGACTGGAGCATCTGTCCTATGAGGAAAGGCTGAGGGAGCTGGGCTTGTTCAGCCTGGAGAAGAGAAGGCTGAGAGGGGACCTTATAAATGCTTATAAACATCGTAAGGGTGGGTGTCAGGAGGATGGGGCCAGACTCTTTCCAGTGGTGCCCAGCGACAGGACAAGGGACAACGGGCACAAACTGAAGCAGAGGAAGTTCCGTCTGAACATGAGGAAGAACTTCTTCCCTCTGAGGGTGATGGAGCCCTGGCACAGGCTGCCCAGGGATGTTGTGGAGTCTCCTTCTCTGGAGATATTCAAGACCCACCTGGACGCGGTCCTGTGCAGCCTACTGTAGGTGACCCTGCTTTGGCAGGGGGTTGGACGGGGTGACCCACAGAGGTCCCTTCCAACCCTTACCATCCTGTGAGTTCCTTTGCTTATTAGATGTTTCTGTTTTAATGCAGCACTGTATTTCTTAAAAGGGTGCCACTGGGATGCAAAACAGACCTGCGAAAATCTGCTTTTCAATTAATGGGAAAAAAAATTTTTTTCTAACATTATTTGTGTTCAACTAACTGTAAATCAAGGCCTTAGGATTCTAGAAGCAACAAACACTGGGCTTTTTTTCACTACTTTGTTCCCTATGGCTCTTCCACCGAAGTAAATTTAAATTGAAATTATAAGAATTAATTTTTCATTTGACCTATAGTTGTGCTTTGCAGTCATATTTTAGTGATCGTTTTAACAGATAAAGAGCTGAATAATTTTTTATTTTCAATATTTTTTCCTATGCTATATTTCACATACGTACACCATGCTCTAATGCAACTGTGGAATGTCTTCTGTTCTTCATTTGGAATACCACTAAGTGTATTTCTTGCTAGCATTCTGTAGATTAAATTTTCCTTCATATAAGTTTTATGCATGTATAATTACAAGTGGGTTTTTTTAATTTTTATATCATTATGAATTACAGATATAGTTTATTTAAATATATTGATAATTCATTTAAGTACTTCTTTTTTTTAAATGTAGTTCTCTTTCAAAAAGATTTCTCCATCACATGAACGGGTGGATCTCCTAATACTGGGTATTACAAAGGAGAAATATTTAATGTAAAGGCAAAGGAAATATGAATTCTACAGGGTTTTTCACAGAGTTGTCAGATATTTAACGTTATGCATTCAGTCTTTTGGAAAATGTAATTGTTCATTTATGAGGTTAAAGATACTCAGTTATTGTCCATATGGGGTTTTTTTTGAAATAGCAGGCACGCAAAATTACTTTTAAAAATGCAAATCAGGCTAATGGAAGCCTGCAACATACTGCTGCATCATTTTCTCTAAATAGTAAGAAGGAATCCTGTGTGTGCTTAACTTTTCCACTCAAAAGCGTTATGCACTGTGGCTTTGAAACTGGAAATGACAAGGAGTGGGCACGAAGTAATGAGGAAAATACACATTTTGAATTGTTTGTTAGGTTAATAGATGTGATGCCATGAGGATATACTGTTTTTCTCTGAAGATAGAAATGATTAATGGGATGTTATGTCTATTTTCTGTATTTGCAAATAAAAAATGCAGCACTATGCTACTGATATTCTTTCTCCATACTTCTATCAGAGTTAGTTCTGCATTTGATTTCATAATACTCTTTTTTAATAGCTATGAAGCTGCAGTTTACAGTACACAAATAGTGAAAGGTGTTTATATCTTAATAAGAACAATATTCACTTTCTCAAGAGATATTTTATTTCTTCTACCAGAGGACCAATACTTAGCTGTGTTTTCTTTTTTGGTGTTTTTTTCCTCCACATGAGTGAGGAAGTTTTCATATCTGGATTGAACAGACCTGTCATCGTAGCCTTCCCGAAAGAACAAGAACTGACAAAACAGATCACATTCAGTCTTTTGCATTTCCAAAGGTACTGTTTAATACAGCCAAATGAGGGACAAAAATATGTCAGGCCTGTCCCTTAAAGTTTTCTGGAAAGTCTTTTTGTAGAGTGGAACTCCATTCTATAAATGACTAGTTACACCTCAGTGGATTTCAGGTCCCTGTATTTTGTGGATTGTCCTTACTGAAGTCTAGTTGCTATAGAGCAGATTGAAGTAAAAAGATGGCTTTGTTGCATGAATTAGTAATTTTGCTAATCGTTGCCTTAATTATTTAGTAAATGAACTGTTCCTCACTTTTAAGAAATAATCAGCTTGCAGTGAAATACTGTTTCTTCACAGACCTTTTTTCTATAGGACCTTTGCTATTGATTTTAGGTCCTAGCAAACTCCCAGCATCTGAGCTGGCTCTAACAAGCTGGGTAACGTGCCGCTTTGTTTAATACATCATGTGTGATGGCGTGCACGTGTGTCAGACGTGTAAATTCTAGCTGTCAGGCTGTTCATTTTATTTTTCAGGTGGTAGGTACCATCAGTTTCCATGGATGCAGTGTTACAAACAGATGAATACAAAAGTTTTCAGCTGTGAACACTGTGCTGTAGATTCTCTCCTTGTCTTTATTTATCTATATTTCTGGGTTAGCACTGTGTGTGTACTTCTGATCCACTACACACAACTTTTTTTCTTCTTTTGCTGAGTAAGATTCTCAGCTTTCTGTTAATTCCCAATTAGCTTTTCTATAGCTAATAATATCATTCACGCCTAAAATAGTGCTGTATCTCTGAAGGCTGAAATCCTCATGGAGTGAGCAAGTGAAACTCAAGCTCCATACTTTTCTGTAGTTTTTAATGGAAGCGTGCTAAGATTTCTCCCAACTGTACATGTTTAGTCTGAGCGGTTCCTGCTCTGAGCTGCGTGCTAATGTGGGCTGCGTGGAAATCAGCGCTGTGCCTGAGAAACTGCTTTTTGTTGTGTATTGTGCTGCGTTTAGTGCCCTGTAACTCCATCAGCAGGCCAGATTTGAGTTTCGGTAGCAAACTATTCAGGAAATGCTTTCACTTCATCCCATTTTTCCTTGTTAGGGATTTAGACCCTAGACTGAATCCCAGGGCTTCAGCCTTACCTCTTGGGAGTGTTACTCCTACCACCCTGTACTGAACAGAAAAACCCACCTCGCGTCGCTGTGAGGACGCGCTTGGTAAAGCAGCAGCAGCGTCGCTTTTGGTCCCACTGGCGCAGCAGAAAGGAAAAACAGGGTAACGTAGCACTGCTCGCTTCCCATTGTGATTTGGACTCCCCTTCTGCCTTCACACCCCATCTTGTCCTTCTCCCTGGAAAGCTGGGAGAGGGGAGGTCAGGTGCCACTCAGTCAGCTTGCGGATCGAGCAGTCTGGGCTCCTGAGAATCGATGCTGCTGGGAAAATGGCAACAAGAATGTCTGTAGAAATTAAAATTGCTTTGTATATCAGTGTTGGTCGCAAGTTTCACTGTTAATCTTTCTTTCTTTTGGATATACATAGTTCAGGTCAGTCTTTATCAAAGGTCTTCCTTGCTGTATGCTACTTCTCCATACTCTCAGAAGTAAAGGGACTGTTGTTAAATTACTGCTTTTTCCTAAAGGATAAGAGATCAGTTTATTGATTTTTCATGATTGCAAGTGGATGCATTCTCTTCTTAATAAAACCCAGCCGGGCAATGAAAAGGACAGTTATTGAAGAGATACCCCCTTTGCATATATTTCTCTGCTTAAAATGTGATCAAATGATTGAGGAAGGATTTTGAAGGTGTTTCTACAGTTCATTATGAATTCTCTGCGATGCAAAGTCTCAACTTTATTTTTGTCTCAGGAGTACATGTCTTATATAAAATTCCCTTTTGGCAAGGAAAACAGATTTTAGGATTCCACAAATCCAAATTCTTTTTCTTATGGCCATGTCCCAGTTGAAGCCTTAGATTTTCCTCGGAGATCTTTCACAAGCAGGAACATGACTCTTTCAGCAGGGTATGGTGCACATCAGCTTCCTCTTTAAACTCGTTAATTCTCCAGAGATGCCAAGAAGTGTGTTGTTTGGCCTGGCAGTACTAATCCAAACGGGCATAAAAGGGGAGAACAAGACCCATATGTCTGGAAGCATGAAAGTGTAGAAGCTGGTACAGTGAGACTTGGTTAAGGTTTTATTTTTATGAAAAAGCAGAAACTTGGATATTTCAAAATCATATAACAACATATAAGGTATTTTGGTAATCTCTCGTTCACACAGTGGGTTTCTCCTTTCTTTTGGGACGTGAGAGGAAAGTAAATCAACTCATTATTTGCAGTCTTGTACTATGTTTTCATTCTTTGTTCAGAAGAATGGGAGCAATAAAATTAACAGTACTTTGTTCATTACACCTACAGCTGACAGTAAACGGCAACACTTGAAAAATCAATGCCGTGTTCCTTCATTTAAAAGCAAGTGCTGAAAAAAGGTGGAGTTGTTCAGCCCCGTTTTTTTCGCCTGTTAAATGGTGGTCTGTGATAATAAGTAAGGAGATACCTCAATTCACGGACGTTTTGTCTGTCTACACTTTCAGGGGTCACAAGCGCAAACTGGATGAAGATGATGCTGGCAGTGAATCCAGTAAAGAATCTAGCAACGAAGATGAGGAAGGAAGCAGTTCTGAAGCGGATGAAATGGCAGCAGCACTTGAAGCTGAACTGAACGACTTCATGTGACATTCATGCAGAAGACAGAATTTGTAATTATATTTTACTTCTCGTAAGCAGATTGGACATCAGATGAGTCCCTTACTTCAGTACTCGATGTTTTTCCAAAATGTGTGTGTATATTTTGCAAAGCAACACAAGAGGATACACATTATTTTACAAAATTGGAAACAGATGTTTTTAAGGGTTTTACTAAAGGAAAATATACTTTTTTAAACAAAAAAAGTATTAAACGGGACTTGGTGTACTATGCCAAAGACATGTTAGGAGCTCTGCAGAACCTTCATGTACAGGACAACGATACAAAGATTTGTGATTAAACATACACCAACTTTTTTAAAATATTGCAGTCTGTGGTTTATGGCTAACAGTCTTCAAAAAAATGGAGGAGATAAAGGAGATGAAATTGTCTGGGTAGTACAGCAGGAACCTATGAACTGGTCATCCTTTTCCACAAATAAATGCTATCAAATGTAAAAGGGTTTTTAAAAATTTATATTTGTATAGAAACAGAGAATGTGATATGCAAGCTTTGTGAACTCTGCACTTGACCCACCTGTCATTTGCTTCTAAGAGCATACATAATGATCAAAACTTATGGTTTCAGGTTACTTTGTGGAATAGTTGGGTTCTTTAGGTACATCGTTTTGTTTTTTAACTTTTCTGCTCTGTAACTGGAGGTTTAGCACAGCATACCGTGTGAGCCTGTACTGCGTAGGAAGCGTACTCACCCCTTCATGTTGTCTTGGAAAGAACGAGTGCTGCTTCAGTCTAGATAGGATTTAATTTCTTTCACAAGAGATCTGATGTAAAGTTTTTGTATATTCTATTTCATATTTGACCCACGAAGCAGATTTTCTTTCATTTAATAAAAATTCATTTTGTACACTTTGTTTCCCTTTCCTGTTCATTTCCTTCCATCAAATACAAGGCACCTTTCTGTATTATCTTTCCTTTACTCTGCATGGCAATAATGGAAAACATTGAAAGCAACTGCAAATTGCAAAAGGCAGGTAACTGAGGCAGACAAGAGGAACACTGGCCCAGAAGATTCCCTTTGCTTTGGTCTGTGAACTCTTACATTCTGACATTTTCTCCGTTCTCTTTGACAGGCCTCTGAAGATACCGTAAGAGTTATCACTCTGGTATTGAATTTCTGAGGCTAGAACCGTGGTTTATTCTCAATTGCTAGCAACTGGAGAGAGAAATCCTTTTAAAGCAGATTAGCAAAAGAAGACTCATTAATTCAGTTGTCATGCTTTAAATGAAGTACATTCTGGTGCAGAAATACTTAATTTTGCCACTTAGCAGTGAAACAGAGAGAATAGTTCAATAGAATCTCAGCTGGTTTACAAAGAGCGGCCTAGTATTCAAATCTTCATAATGACAATAAAAGAAAGACTGAGAAAATAGGGGAATCTTTTCAGCTTAACACTGATTTTCCACTTCAGAATGCAAAGTCAGCATCTACGAGACAAAAATAGTATTTTCTGTGGGAAAATGGGAAACTTCCTGGACATTTACACAGGTGCCACAGACCTGAAGTCTGCAGTGAGCTGCCTGCTGTAGCTCCCCGTGAAAACAAGCAGGATGTCGCCAAGTGAGTTGCATTGTGTAATGGAAGAAAAAGACTAGTGCTTGTAAAATGGGAAGTCAGCGTACTTTTTTTCAGCAACTTAAACGCAGCCTCCCCAGCTATCAGAACTCCTGGTGATGCCCAAGCAAATTGGAGTTGCCACCTACCACCCATCTCTGCGCAGGCATGAAATAAATATCTCAACTCTGTGTGGACTGGCCTTTTGCTCACCAGGTAAAAGAACCCTGATTTTTTGGGACAATACTTGCAACTAAATATTAAAATGTCGTGGGTCGTGGGGTACGCTTAGAGTTTGCTTAAATTAAAGCCGGTTGAAATAATTTGAAAGAATAGCAACTTTTCAGGCCACTGTGACACTGCAAATGACTTGACAGCACAAATTTCGGCAGAGACTTGTTCTGGCTGACGATCCCTGCCAGTCACGTAGCTCTGCGGCAGCATTCACGCTCTGATGGTGAACGCAGCCAGCGAGCAGCACTGGGCGGGTTGCCGTTAGCTCAGCAGTCTTCTGCCTCGACTCAAGCTGCTTGTTGGGTGCCACGTTCCTGGTGCGGCAGCTGTCCCGTAGCGCTGCGTGGAGTGATTTTGTACGTGTAAACTTTGAGAAGCTTTTTGGTGTGAAAGGCTGTGTCCTCTTCCCAGGAGCTGCGGACGGCTGCAGGCAGTGCTGCACGCAGCAGGCCCCGGGAGCGGGCGGCGTGCTGCCAGCAGTGAAGCCAAGCAGCCCTCCAACAACCGTTACTGCTCAGAGAATTCCTATTTTGACACTAATTCTGGTAGCTTTCATAACCCCTGCTCTCCAGTCCTCGGGGCAGGAGGTGGACCTAGTATGGGGGGTTTGAGAGGCACTAACCCGTTGCTCGCTGCCAGGGCAACCCAGAAGGCATCAAACCTGCTTTCTGTCTAAAAGTAGTCTCCTGCTCATTCAGGTAGTGGTGTCTAGTGGACTGGTCACCAGCCCCTCTCTGCACAGGCAGGAGTGAGAAATGGAAACCGAGAGTTCAATAGATGGTGTGTTAAATGCCCTGGCTAACCTGCCAGCAAGGAGTCTTTTGATGTGTGAAGTTGTCACTCACTCGCACTAACTTATGCTTTTTTCAAGATGCAGGAGCATCCTAGGAGAGGCAAAAAATGTGCTTTGTGAAAAGGCTTTTAACTCTTTATGAAGTGACCCACACCTCCTGACTAGTTGTTTTATCCTATCTCCCTGACCTGCGTCTGTGCGTTAGGTAGCGAGCGCGGGCCTGCTGCCAGGAAGGGCTTGCTCAGAGCAGAAGCAAAGACTGGACTCCCACTAAGGCTGCAGGACTTACTGGGCAGTGCTGGTTTCTGAAGGGGCACTGGCTGTGGAAGTGAGCACAGAAGGGGCATACAGCACACCTCGCTTCGTGAAGTTTCCTGAGCTTGTACTGTCTCTGCTATCCGGGAAAGATGACTCCTGAGGTCCGACGGTTGTTTCGGAACAGGTAAGAGCAGTCACTTCAACTTAAAGACCAGTGGGTCTACTTCTTCTGCCTCAGTCTGCCCTCAGCACCATTTAAGAGAATGGGAAGACTTCACAGCTCTGTGTAGGGGATGTAGTGGGACCCGTGGTAAAAGCAAAAAGCGTCAGGTAGCGGCCAAGCTTTTCTCTTTGCGCGTGTGCTGGGGAGGGGGGAAGGCGAGGGGACGGTGTCACTTAGCGCTGAGGTGTGAGAAACTCCAAGCATGCAAACACTTTTACTGTTGGGTTTTGTGCCTATGTGGAGTGGGCCCTCGAGTCTTCTCAGCATCAGGTCGTAGCATCCTCTGCGGAGGGTGGAAAGTCTCAAGTTTCCTTCTTGGCACTACTGCTCGCGGAATACGTGACTGCCTTACAAACGTGAAAATCCACACACACAAACCTGGAGCTATACCTAAAGATTTCTCAGCTCTGCCTATTTTTACTACAGTGAACATTGCAGTAGATGACAAGTCAGAGAATGAATATGTAGTGGTCCTGTTGAGAAAAGGGATCTCTTCATGTAGTTGAAAATTCAGCATGAGAAGTCTCTCATAAATCATTAAATCAAGCTCAGCCAAAGGGAAAACATTCGTGAATCATTTTTAGTTAAAAAATAAAAGCACACATAGAAGTTCTAAAACACAGATTTTTTTTTTTAAAGTAGAAAGGCAGCTAAGCCTTTGAGTCAAATTGATACCACAAAAGTTAAAATAGGAGGAAAGCTGTGCATTATTTCTTTTGCTTTTCTTCTCAGCAGAGACTCTAAAACCTCTTTCTTTTCCTTGTCCAATTCACGTTTAGGTGCGCCGTGTGGGCCACTCCACACCTTGGCTTGGCTTGTCTCCTTCTGCACTGAACCCTAGCCATCTTGTGCCCAGTTCCGTCGCTGAAGTAACATTTTCCCGTCACTGTCTTTATCCAGTCGGTCCCAGTTCTCACTACCTGTACGTAAGCTTTTTATATATCATTTTTCATTCCCGATACCACCTTCTGCTGTCATTTCAGAAGTGTCTGGATCCCCGTGCCCAGCACAGCCTCCTCTCCCCTCCCTCTCCGAGGAGCATGAGGCAGCAGTATCTGATCCCCCAAGCAGCATCACCTGCAGGAGGCTGGTTTGCTGTAGCTGCACACCCTAGGCTCTTCCTGTTGACCTGGCTGGTTTTCTTCCTCACGTTCTTTCTAATGAGGTCTTCCTTCCTACTCACACACCATGAATACTTGTTGGTTTATCATACTGTTCTGATCATACCAGCCTTTCCCCTCCCCATCTAATGCATGCTAGAAGAACAGGCAGCTTATGCAGTGCCTCTTTTGCAGTCACGTCTCCTATCTGATCTCCCCACAAAATTTCCAAAACCAGCACTAGATATAAGGTTTCCTCCCCCAGCACAGCTCTGTCAACAGGTTCCTCCTCATGCTGGCATGCTGCCGCTCTCCCAGTTGCTGGCCCAGCAAGACCCTTGTGTTCCCCAGCCATGAACGCAGCAGGTACAGAGGCAGCTCTTGGGCATGGCTACACAGGTAAGGTATAGAATTGTAGAATCCTAGAATGGTTTGGGTTGGAAGGGACCTTTAAAGGTCATCTAGTCCAACCGCCCCTGCATGAGCAGGGACATCAAAGCACCGTCCAACCTGACCTTGAATGTTTCCAGGGATGGGGCATCTACCACCCTTTGGGCAACCTGTTCCAGTGTTCTTCATCGCAAAAAATGCCATCCGTATGTCTAGTTTGAATCTCCCCTCTGCTAGTTTAAAACCATTACTCCTTGTCCTGTTGGAACAGGCCCTGTTAAAAAGCCCTTCCTCATCTTTCATATTGACCCCCTTTACCCCCTGAAAGGTAGTCCTGCTCAGGGGCAGCAGGAGGACGCAGGGGCCGGTGCTCCACCTGTTACACACACAGTCCACCACCTGAGGAGTCAGGGGCTTCACAAAGCCCGTCTAGATAACTCTTAGTTTCTGCCTGACAGGAAAATAGCGATCAGTTGTTAATTAAGAGTCTTCGACTGGCTTTATTTTGTATATATGAACTGTAGTAACAGAGCAGTAACAAACAGTACAGATGAGTGAAACCACTGCCTTTCTGTAGGCTGGGTGTGAGTGCTTCCATGTGGAGGGAGGAAAATCTGTCATCTAGGGAAACTTTATTCCTCAGTGTTGTGCAGCTCATAACCATGAATAGAGAAACTCACCTTTGCGTCTGGCCTGGGCTCCCATGTAGGTCTCTCAGCTGGCTCATTCCCAGCAGCTGTAAGGCCATTTTTCCCGTGAGCTAGGCCAGCTGCTTTCCTGGATCTCCACTGGGCCCACATGTACCCCCATGATCTTTCTCCTCCGAGGAGAAATACTGAGTCTGTTGTCATCAATATGTGCATATAAACAGTGAAATCCACAGAATCACAGAATGGCTGAGGTTGGAAGGGACCTCTGGAGGTCATCTAAGTCCAACCTTCTGTTCAGGCAAGGAGTGCCACTTACAGCTGGTTGCTCAGGACCGTGTCGAGTCAGGTTTTGGATGTCGCCAAGGAAGGAAACTCCACAGCCTGTGCTCAGTCACCCTCAGAGTAAAAAGAGGGGTTTTTTGAGGGGGTGTGCAAGGGAGAAAAGGATGAGCACGAGGAGTACGACTGCAGTTGTGTATGTCATACAAACTCCGTAACTATTCCGTGCTGGCTGAGACAAAGGAGGCATAAGGCAGGTGTGGTCCTCACTCTTGGGTTTCTCCAAGAGCTGAAGCTATTGGATGAATGATTGCCAGAAACTTGTTGTCTTCCAAGTCCAACACTAGCCACTGTACTGGAGAATTCCCTACCACGTGTTAAGAGAAGTATGGATTTTAATATATATGAGATGGGGTTTTTTGAGCTACTTGAGATTTTCATATGGGAACAAGGTTTGGGAAGGGCACCAAGCACTTGGGATGCAAGATTGCTAGAACTGTGGAGAACCAGAGATGAGCTAAAAGCCAGTGCCCTGTTTTGGACAACCTCTGTTTCTGGTATAGTGAATTATCCGTTTCACACTTCTCGTTCTTCATCGCTTTGGTGTTTTGCTGGAGGAGCAGGGGTGACCTGTGGTCTGATCCCATGGCATTTTGGGGTTTTTCATATACCCCAACCCCAGAGCACTTAGATCATTTACTTGGCAAGGTGGGGACTGATTTTGACACAGATTGTGTACAGTGTGTGCTGAGCAGAGAACAGGTTTGATGTGTTCACATTGCACTACTGACATGCACTGGCACTTTTTAAATGCCCTGGAGTTCTCTCATCTCTGCAGGTCTCATGCCCACAGAACCTGCGCTGCCATGTTAATGAAGCCAAGCTGTCCACGTGAGACAGAGCTTCTTTGGCAGAGGATGTTTCCCCTGTGATGAATTCTTTGTTCTTTCCACCCTCCGTCCTAATTCTGTTTCCTGACAAGGCAGGGAGCCTCAGCCGGTAGGTATAAGCATGCCTGGCACTTCTAAATATCTCTGTCCCAAGAAGAAGCTAGACTGATTTAGCCATCGGATAAGTTTAGAGGTGCTTTAAAGGTCGAGCAGATGCTAACCTGCAAGACCAGAGGTAAGAAAAGTGCATTTTGCTGTGACACATGTGGGATGGACAGCTGTGTGGCCCTCTTCTGCAGGGCTGTCCTCTGTGAGTGGCTGCATCTGGCCGGGAGGCTGGGAAGGGGAAAGGAGCCCGGCGTTTCTCCTGAGCCATCCTTCGCCAGCCTGCCTGCCGCTTTCTCTGCTATCTTCCTGCGCCAAACTCTCACCAGAGCTGGCAGACAGTAACTGTATTGCAAAGCCACGTAGGTTTAGCAGGCGATGGCGAAACGTCCATCCTTCTCCAAGTTTGCTGTGGGACATGTGCGATGCAGATGTTTCTCCACTGCCCCTTCCACATCTGCCGCAGAAGTCTTGAAAAAGCCCATCGCAGTGTTGGGTCTGTGCTCATGGGGACCATCAGGCAGAAACCCTGTCCAAGGACCCTCAGAAGGGCTGCATCCTCCTCCCTTTCCCTTCTCCACGGCAGACCAACCTCTCTGAGTCCCCGAGAATGTTTGCCTGCCTTGTCTGTCAGATTTTGGATGTTGTCACTCTTTCACAATAGGCAAGCTGTTCTCACTAAAGCACAGCCTACCATTGCTATTGATCAACTGTCAGCGACAAAGCCCGCAGGCAACAGCCTCCTCCTCACCATGAAGCCTTCAGACCAAGCGCCGGTGCTTTTTGGCAGCGAGTACAGCAAAAAGTTGGAAAAGCTTTTTTATCTTTTCAGATCTACCACTACAGATATGTGTGACCCTTTCAGGACACAAGTATTAAATGTGTCACTTAGTGCCAATACAAATGGTCCCTGGGAAGTTCTCTGTTTTAATTAGGTGGATGCATTTGTTCCTCGGAGAGCTCAACATGTACTTGGGTGAATAAATGTTTTAATAATTCAACTTTGTCTCTCCTAATCTTATAGCTGCAACCCACAGAAAAGCTTTTTTTTCCTTGACACTGAATGCCAAATGAATTTTATTGCTCTGTTTTTTTCCTTTCTGTCTTTGGATCCAAGTTCTCAGCCACCCTCTGGGACCACAGGGGAGCCCCACTGCAGGACCCACACCAGCTGCAGCCCTGTGCCAACTCCGTGGCCATCAGCCAGCATCCTCCTCGGCAGTCCCTCCGGGGGCTGCCCAAGGAGCGGAGCCACCCCTGAGCCTGTGTCAGGGCAACGGCTGTGGGTCTTCCAGCGCCTGCTTCACCCACTGTTGCCTTCCCCTCCGTGGTGGAAAAACCCTTTCAGCTCACTGGTGTGAAATGCGCAGCTTCCCCTGCAGCTGGCTCCTCCTCTCAGCAATTCAAGCTGCTTTCCAGCACTTCGTTTTTGCATTGCTGTTAAAAATCTTTCTTACTTTTTAAAATTCAGAAGGCAGCTAAGGAGGTGAAGGCAGGCCTCAGGTGGGCTGTGGGATGGAAAAGAAAAGAAACTCGACAGTCTAGAAGCTGTGCATTGCCAGAAGAACTTGTCTCTCACAACAGAGGCTGTGCTCAGCGTGCATTTAATCTGAAGACAACCATCAGGCACGGAAAGGTATCCGTCAGGTATTTTTCCAGCTCATGGTACAATGTACAACTCTTCCTGACGGCCCCAAGATGTGTGCTGGAGTTAGCGCTGCAGTTTCGTGGTGCTGGTGCTATTCTGTCAGGCTGTGATCTGAAGCAGCCGGTCTGCACAAACTGTGTCTCACTGGGGAAACACGGATCACGCTCCTCCAACCCACCCACATTTAGGTGACACCACAGCACGGATGTCTGCATGTTACAAACCTGGGATGCTTTTAAGGGCGGGAGGAGGAGGAGAAATCTGGCATGGCGGACAAAGGCTGGGCACTGTTTCCTCACACGAGAGGGTCATCGGTCTGTAGGGGGAAGGAAGGGGGCAGAACAGTGGTTCGTCAGGTTGGACATTGTCCTCGTCGGCGTGTGCCCAGGGCTGCCTGCGGCTCAGGAAGACTGTGTCAGCCCAGCAGCGCTTGCTGTCCTCGTCACACAAGCGAAGCCAGTGGCCAGGCTGCCAGGCAGCAGCCCCTTGTGTGCTTCCTCACAGGAGGGTGGCTCTGCCCCTCCACCTGCCCCCCGCCCACTGAGTGGTGCAAGCTGTGGCACAGCAGGGCTTAATTCAGTTGCGGCCTTCCATAATTGGTGTTAATTGTCTGCACTTGATATCTGTGAGGCTAAAGCATGGAGAGACGTGGTGGAAGCACTGAGGAACAAGTCCGTGAGTACCTCCTGCTTTCTCCCCAGCTGAGCTCATTTACCTCATGACGGCACTGCCTGCAGCCTTCAGCTGTGCTCTGCTTCCTCAGAGTTCATGGATCTCACACGACTCTGTGCCACGCACCTCTCTTGGCCAAACTGCCTCCCTGCGTCTGCTGCTGGAGGGCTGGCGTGGAGACAACCCAAGCGTGCTGTGGCTGGGGTACGGCAGCAGTGTGCTGAAGGTTTAAGATGTTCAAAGGGCCATGTCCTGCCACAGTGCTCTGCCATGATGCTGGGCGCGCCGCGGCATGAGCGGCAACGCAGAAGCCACCGCTGCTTTCAGAGAGCAAACACTGGAAATGCTGCCCATGCAGGAGAGGACTGGATTGCAGGTGAGTCGTGCCTTGGTTACCTGGGCTGCGCCTAACCTGGAGTCATCCCAGAGCAGGGAGGTGCAGGCAGCCCCGGCACTCTGCTCTCTGCCAGGGTTTGGGTGAAGCAGGCTCTCGCTGTCAGCGTGAGCTGCGCGAATCACCAGCATGTGACCTCATCCGGAATCCAGGTCGTGGTACTAGGGGCATAAAATATGTTGCTTTTTTGGGCCCCCCCCCACATTGCTTGGTGTTTTTGTGATGGCCCTAGGGCTGCAAAGGGCTGCGGGACACCATGGGGCTCCCAAAGGGGCAGCTCCTATCCAGCAGAAACTGCGCTGGCTCTCTTGATGTGCACTCTGACACCCTCCAGCAGGTTCACGCTGGCTGAGAAGGAGCTCTCTGGCATCTCTAGAAGCTGTTAGAGACCACTCTTCTGAATGAGAAGTAAGAATTCAGAACAGATTCAGGATCCTCTTTTGGGTCATTGTGGAAGCAGGGAGAGGAGAAAGGAGAAAACACCTTCACAGCTCAGACTTTCCTGATATGACACTGAAGGCTTGATGCTTGTAGCTCTCATCAGGATGTTTGCCTGGCTGTCTTGGAAAATATTTAACCAATCAGTGTAATTTAATACATTTATATCTGTAAATATAACTGCACCTGGACAGGCTGGAGAGTTGGGCAGAGAGGAACCTGATGAGGTTCAACAAGGGCAAGTGCAGGGTCCTGCACCTGGGGAGAAACAACCCCATGCACCAGTACAGGCTTGGGGCTGACCTGCTGGAGTGCAGCTCTGTGGAGAGGGACCTGGGAGTGCTGGTGGACGACAGGTTGACCATGAGCCAGCAGTGTGCCCTGG